>Ga0209197_1002416_pt1 | contig 10878 bp, 8 predicted proteins | sample COGITO_mtgs_1105_4_FD_184802 | JGI IMG/M metagenome (GOLD analysis project Ga0209197, IMG submission 184802) | Pelagic marine microbial communities from North Sea - COGITO_mtgs_110512 (SPAdes) (version 2) | ecosystem: Environmental > Aquatic > Marine > Epipelagic ... | reverse complement strand
GGCCATGAAAGGCTGTGAGTTGGTGTACCATACAGCTTCACCATTTGCTCTTGACGTGAAAGATGCGCAACGCGATTTGATCGATCCAGCGGTAAATGGAACCAAGAATGTATTGAATTCAGCCAGTGCAACGCCAAGCGTGAAGCGAGTGGTTGTTACGAGCAGCTGTGCTGCTATTTATGGCGACGCCATCGATACTCAAAATGCACCGGGTGGTAAAATCACCGAAGAAATATGGAACACCACTTCCTCGCTTGAGCACGGCCCTTATTCCTATTCCAAGACCTTAGCCGAAAAGAAGGCTTGGGAAATGCAGAAAGCTCAATCTCAATGGGATTTGGTTTGCATCAATCCAAGTTTTGTGATGGGCCCTGCACTGAATCCAAAAAACACCACCTCTGAAAGTCAAAGCGTGCTGATGCAGATGGTGGATGGAACCATGAAGATGGGAGCTCCCAAATTGGGTTTTGGAGTTGTTGATGTTCGGGATGTTGCAGAAGCGCATTTTAAAGCAGGCTTCACTCCAGTGGCTCAAGGTCGTTACATCACTTCAGGAACAGAGACAGATTTGCTGGAGATGGCCATGAGCTTGATTCCGAAATACGGAGATCGCTTTCCGCTTCCAAAGAAAGCCTTGCCGAAATGGTTGCTGATGATTGTTGCACCTCTCATCAATAAAAACTACACAAGGAGATTCATTAAGGACAATGTCAATGTGCCGTGGAGCGGCGATAATTCTAAGATCAAAAAAGAACTTGGAATGGAATTCAGGCCACTTCAAGAAAGCATGGAAGACGGATTGCAGCAGCTGATCGACGAAGGAATTGTTGTAGCGAAATAGGACCTTGGAACGAACATTCCATTAATATCCCCACAAATGATCAAGCAGTTTGGAGGCAAGCTCAAGCCCGAGCACAAAGAGAAATACGCGCAGTCGGAGAATTGGAAAGAAGGTAAGTTCATGAACCTGGCAGAGACCAGCATGGAGTTCAGTTTTCAAGATCTTCCAAAGTTGCTCTACAAGCAGTTTTTCCAGCGGGCTGGCCGCAATCCCAAAACGCCTCTGCCAGTAGAAACCTTCAATAGAGAAGCTTTCCTGGCGCCAAGCGATGAGCCAAAATTCATTTGGTACGGGCACTCCGTAGTTTTATTCAGATGGATGGGCAAGACGATTTTAATGGACCCAATGCTGGGCCCCAATGCCTCTCCCATTGCACCCTTTACTACGAAGCGTTTCTCGGAGAACACCCTCGATCTCATTGATCAATTTCCAGAGATTGACTTGCTTTTGATGACACACGATCACTACGATCATTTGGATTTGGCCAGCATCGAGAAACTCAAGGGAAAAACGAAGAAGTGGTTTGTGGCTCTAGGAGTCGGGCGGCACTTAGAAGCTTGGGGCGTTCCATCCGAGAACATTCAAGAGTTCGACTGGTGGGACGAAGCGCGTTTTGAAGGCATTCAATTTACTTTCACTCCATCGCGGCATTTTTCTGGAAGAGGACTCAAAGACAGAGCAAAATCCCTTTGGGGTGGATGGGTGATGATTTCCAACAAGCACAAGATTTTCTGGAGCGGCGATGGCGGATATGGCGATCACTTCAAAGAAATCGGCGATAAGTTTGGACCATTTGATTTTGGCTTTATGGAATGCGGACAGTACAATGAAAACTGGCATCAGATTCACATGTATCCAGAAGAGGCCGTGCAGGCGGCCATAGATTCAAAAGTGAGTAGAGCTTTGCCGGTTCACTGCTGCGGTTTTGCGCTTGCGCTCCACCATTGGAAAGATCCAATCGAGCGCTTCGCTGCCGAAGCCAGGAACAAGGGTTTGCCTCTTTCTACCCCCAACTTGGGTTCGTTAAGTACGCTGAAATCTTCCGGAGAAGATTGGTGGGAGGGTTTGGAGTAGGGTTCGATCGAAGATTGGCTACAACGGTTTGGCTATGCGCAGTATCCCACCTTTGTTCACCGGAGTGCAACGAAGGAGAAAGGCAATGGAGTTTGGCCGTGGTTGTTTTATTAGGAGTGGAAAATAGAAGAATTGCCTTAGTGAGAATTATATATTTGCCTATGAGAACAAATTATAGTTTGAACTTATGAAACCAGCAGAAGTGGCGAAGTTGTTTACCGAATACATAGGGCAAGGCACAACACCAAAAGGCTTGAAGATCCAATCCTTTTTCAATCAACTACCCGATTCGCAAAAGAGGGTAGTAGCGAACAATATTTCTAAAGCATTTGAAGCCTACGTAAAGGATGAAAAGGAGAAGGCAGAGATGCGAAACAAAAGGAAGAAGGAGATCTCAGAACTGAAGAAAAAGGCGAGGGAGTTGGGCCTGATCCTCACCAAAGAATAAGTACTTCCAGTACCCTTACTCTTGTAGATGCCGTTTTTATTTTATTCATTTCGTTTTTAGCGTTGGCGAGAAAGCTCTTTGCAACCGCACGTAGGAGGATTGCAATGTGCTTGAACTTGCGTTGGCTAATTCTTCAATTTTGTTTTCATAAGCTCTGTCACTGTCACTGCAAAAGGAATTCCAGCTGCTGTCACATGATTATTCTTCTGTAAGGGTCCCTAAAATCCGTAGCGATTAAAATTAGAGTTTAACGTTAAATTTAGGGACATAAAAAAGAGTCGATTTTCAGAGAGTCAGATCATCGGGATACTGACCGAACAAGATAAGGGCAAGACCGTGATGGAGATTTGTCGGGATTATGGCATTAGCCAACCAACGTTTTACAATTGGAAGAGTAAGTACGGGGGCATGAGTAGCTCACAGCTCAAGAAGATGAAAGAGATTCAGCTCGAGTTGAGCCAGTTTAAGAAGATGTATGCTGATCTGGCTTTTGAGAACAATGCGCTGAAGAACTTCATTGAAAAAAAGCTCTAAGGCCTGCCGAAAAGCGTGAAGCTGTCGGATACCTAGCCAACCAAGAAGGCTTGAGTATTAGGCAGGCCTGCAGAGTGATTCAGTTGAGTTTATCTGTGTTCTATTACTAGTTTAAAGTCAAGAGTGCAGATAAGTTGATTGTAGCTTGCCTTGAGGCTCTAGCGGAACGCTACCCGACCTATGGCTTTAAGAAGATGTTTCACTTGCTTCGGGCTGATGGTAAAAGCTGGAACCACAAGCGCGTGTACAGAGTTTATGTGATGATGGGTTTGAACATCAGAAGAAGACGCAAGAGAAGGCTTCCTGCTCGGGTGAAGACACCGCACATCATACCCATCAGAAGCAACATCACCTGGAGCATGGACTTCATGCACGACAGTCTGATTACAGGAAGGTCGTATCGTACCTTCAACGTAATCGATGACCACAACCGAGAAGCATTGATGATTACCGTCGATACTTCCTTGAGTTCAAGACGGATTACGCGGGAGTTGGACAAGCTCATCGACTGGAGGGGTAAGCCTGAAGTCATCCGCTGTGACAATGGGCCTGAGTTTACCTCTGCTGTCTTTGAAGCTTGGAGCAGAAAGAATAAGATCAAGCTCTGTTTTATCCAACCAGGAAAACCAACACAGAACTCATTAATCGAACGCTTCAATGGAAACTATCGAAGAGAAGTACTCTCTGCTCACCTGTTCACCGATCTAGATCAGGTAAGAGAACAAGCACAAAGGTGGATGTGGGATTACAACCATATTCGCCCTCATCAATCGCTGGATAATCCTCCACCAGTAAAGTTCAGTCAACAAAGGTCATATCCTTGCCCTCCAAGTCTGAACATTGATCTTGAATTATTGGAAGAAACTATATTTACAAATGCTTCGGGTTAGGGGACCCTTACAGAATGACACGAAACTTACTGTCTAGATTTGGCTCTGACTCCAAAATCATTGCAAAGAGATTTATGACTATTAGGATGTAGATTATTCTCTCGAAAATTCTTTTGGATATCACAGACTTAATCATAAAGTCCAAAACTAAAATTTTGGTGCTTGTCCCATCGAAATCAACACCAGAGCAGTGTAAAGACGATGCTATACACGCAGATATGGGGTTATACTATACTTCTGAAATGTTACCCTAAAAGAGAAAGTGATTTACCCAGAAGCACCCCCTTCTGAATGAAAGAGTTCAGGTTTTAGTTTGTTTGTTAAGCAATGGGGGTTTTGATTGCCCCCTTATGCGAAAGCTTAGGGTTAATATTTGCTCACCTAATTAGTCTAAGTTCGTTTCTGCTAAGTCAAACTTTACCTTTGAACTAAAAATTTATGCATGTGAGATTCAGTTTAGTTTTTTTGATTTCAATACTTGCTAAGGCTGTCTTTGCTCAACCAGTTGGATATTATGATAATGCTCGGAATAAGTCAGGAAATGACCTGAAAGATGCCTTGCATGAGATTATAAAAGGTCATGTTGAGTTCCCTTACACAAGTTCATCAACAGACGTTTGGGATATCCTTAAATTAACCGATAGAGACCCTTCTGATACTACATTGGTTGAGTTGATTTACAGCGGTGCTTTAGTTAATGGAGCACAAGAGTACAATAGTGGTTCGGGGTGGACGAGAGAGCACGTCTGGGCTAAATCAAGAGGTAATTTTGGGACATCTCCAGGGCCTGGTACAGATGTTCATGCCATAAGACCATGTTATAACTCTATTAATTCGTTAAGAAACAATCGTGCTTTTGATAATTGTTCAAGCTGCAATAATGTTCAATACTTAGGTTCTAATACAGGCAGCTTTTCAGATTCTAATGTATGGACTTTTGAGCCAAGAGATGAAATGAAAGGTGATGTTGCCCGAATGATTTTCTATATGGCTACTCGTTATGAGCAAGAAGATGGCGTTGACTTAGAACTTGATGACAGCATTCGAATTAATACCGACCAAAGCCCCTTTCATTCGGTACTTACAACGCTGTTGATTTGGAATAAATTAGATAAGGTAAGCGAAAAGGAAAAAAGGAGAAACAATATCATTTATGATGATTTTCAAAAAAATAGAAACCCTTACATAGACCACCCTGAACTAGCAGATTATATTTTTGGTCACCTTACAAGTGTCAAATGGATGGCTCAAACTTATGTTCCTGATGATAATTTTGAAAATGAATTACTTGAACAGGGATATGATGCTGTTTTAGATGACTCGGTAACTACAGCTAATATTGATACGGTAAAATATTTAGACTTAAGTAGTCTTAACATAAGCGACCTAACAGGAATTGAAGATTTCATTTCATTAACGAGGTTAGATTGTGAACAGAATAATCTAACAACTTTAGACCTTAGCCAAAACACAGCTTTAAATTATTTGGATATTGATGCTAATGCTCTCAAAACATTAGACTTGAGTTCAAATACCGCTCTGACTTTTTTTGAAGGTGCGGATAATCAGTTAACAAGTTTAGACTTAAGCCTAAACGTTGCCTTGACTGAATTTAATTGTGAAAACAATCAGCTAACCAGTCTTGACTTTAAAAATGGCAACAATACTCTAGTAGAAGATTTTGCATGCACTAACAATCCAAATTTAACTTGTATTGATGTAGATAATGCAGCCTATTCAACAGCTAATTGGACAGAGATTGATGCAACATCATCCTTCAGTGAAGATTGTAGTTCTCTTTTAGGGATAAAGGAATTTACTTCATCTAAAACCCTCATTAAAACGCTTGATATAATGGGCAGAAAAACTACGTTTAAACCAAATACGCTGTTAATCAATGTGTATGATGATGGAAGCGCAGAGAAGTTTTTCACCAATGGTACACTTAACAACTAAAGTTGGGTTATACTATACCCTTGAAACCCTAACCAAAACAGGAAATTGATTTAGAAGAACCCACCCCCTGAGATGATTCGATGCCTTTGGTTTTAGGTTTCAGGTTTTAGTTGGTCTGGAGTGAGTATTTGGGGTTTTACCTACACAATTTGTACCTTATTTGTACTCTGTACAGCTAACTATTCAATTACTAGACTTAGTTACTTTTTGTATCGGAAAGTAACCAGTACAAACAAACAGGTGATATTCCGTTAGGAAATAGCGCAAAATGAAGAATTCGAAAACCTAGTTCATTAGTTTCTCATTCAACCCCTGAAAATCCAGAAATTTCATTCGGTAATCTAAGGACCCCTGATAAATTGGAGCTCGTGCCAAACCAGCCAACGACTCGCTGTCATACGCTTGAAATTGAATCACTAAGGGATCATCCTTCTCGAGGTAAAGACACTTACCATCGAGGGGAGTGGGTGACTTATAATCATAATTAGTAGGCCTCTCTAAATAGGAGTTGTGAAAATCAATTATGTTGCCGTCCAAGTTCAAAATTAATACCTGATTTTCCTCTGTTAAGTATTCGGCCTTCAAGTTTTCAAGCGCCTTGTATAGTTCTCTTTGATCCCACTTCGAATACTGCCAGAATCCAATTTCCTCATTTTGAAACCCATCATTCGTTGAGCATTGCAATACACCCACGCTTTTACCGAGCTTATCTTTTAGCATCATTGAAAACATTAGAGCCTCAATCTTTTTGTCAGTCAGGTTAGTCATCTTTATCTTCACCTCAATAACATCCATGTCGCATGCCTCCAACGGATTTATATTAAGCAATTCCAACCTTACCATTGCATTTATGCTATCGGCAAATCTTTCATTTTCTTCAATTTTTGAAGAAACCATATTTTGAAGTTCTAAACATCTTGAGTCAATATTCTTGTTTAACTCGTTTATCTTAATTTGAACTGTAGCTAGGTGTTGTTGAAGAGTATCCAATTCGTCAAACACCATGGCGTAGGTAGCATTCTTATCCCCAAAATATTTGAATAGTCCATCTCTGGTGTCTGTGAATTTAGGCTCTTGAATGACAATTCCATTTGCGTTTTCACCCAAATCAGGGTCTTGCTTGAGCATAAAATTAACAAGCTCTAGCCTACCCTTAGAAACGCTCTGAATAAAGTTCAAGAACTTCGTCTTCAATGTGTCGGAATCAGGGATTGTCTCCTTAATAGCTGCCACATCCTCTACGGCAGTTTCAATTTTTATCGGCCTGTTTATCGCATCTGAACAAGACGTCAGAATTAGGAATACTATAATTATTGGAGCCGTATATTTCATTGGTAATGCCTTGGACTTAGACTACTATAATAAAAAAGATAACTGACATTTTTTGATAATCACCCAATCTTCTCTGGCATATATGCCGCCTGATATTTTAATGTACCTCTATTCAATCCTCTCATTTGACTCCATTCCGACGAAGAAGTAGGAAAGCAAATCGTAGAATGATTGCAATTTGGGGTCTATGTTGAAATAGTGTTTGGTGAGGTACTCAAAGTAGTCTCTCCTCTCCTTCTTCCCTAGGGAGGCTAATTTCTTTTCAAACTGAGCCCATGAGGGAGTGTCAAGGAAGTTTGGGAATGACATCAATATTATCTATAGTCTTCAAGGTTTATTTCCAACAAAATAGAAAGTATTTAATTGCTCTTGGCACTGATTTATTCCCTCAAAAGTACCAAGTAGGTAATTGGCACTTAAGTAAAGTTATTATTTCCTAATATTGAATTTCTACTGTAAGCATTCAGCCTAAAGTGTACCGTTAGAGGGATAAATTTAAGTGACAGTTTATTACCTTCAAAGCAAGCTTTGAAGAACTATATCAATCCTTTTAAAAGTTCATAAAAATGGCAAGACCAAAAAAGAAATCAGCGGAAGCTTTAGTAAAAGACATCAAACGTCAAACACGTAGGAAGTTCTCATCAGAGGAGAAGATTAGAATCATTCTTGAGGGCCTCAAAGGCGAAGAGTCCATATCAGAGATTTGTCGCATAGAAGGAATTGCTCCTGCGCTTTATTATAGATGGAGTAAAGACTTCATTGAGGCAGGAAAGAGACGTTTGCTTGGAGACACTCAAAGAGATGCTAATACTGGGGAGGTTGTTGGTCTGAGAAAAGAAAATCGTGATCTCAAAGAAGCGGTTGCTGAACTTCTGTTGAGTAATCGGGTTCTTAAAAAAAGCTTGAGTGGTCTCGAGTAAGATACAAGAGATATATGCGATTTACACAAGCAGAGAAGTACGAATCATTCGTATTGTTGAAGGTTCTGAGATTGGCCCCAATCGAACACTACGTGAGTTGGGTATCCACAAGAGCACCTTTTACCGTTGGTATGGCAGGTATAAAGAGCTGGGCTTTGACGGACTTGCTCCCAAGCCCCGTGCTAGTAACAATTGTTGGAATAGGATACCTGACAAGGTACGAAACCAGGTTGTTGAGTTGGCTCTAGAGGTTCCAGAGCTATCACCACGAGAGTTGGCTTTTAGAATGATAGAGACCAAGAAGTATTATATCTCCGAAAGTAGTGTGTACAGAATACTCAAACGAAGAGGTTTAATCACCTCCCCGGCGTATCTGCTCATGCAGGCAAGCAGCGAGTTTAAGGATAAAACGGTGAGGCCGAATCAAATGTGGCAAACTGACTTTACTTACTTTAAAATTATTGGTTGGGGATGGTATTATCTCTCAACGGTGTTAGATGATTACAGCCGCTATATTGTTCATTGGGAGCTCTGTTCTAACATGAAAACAGATGATGTGACAAGAACTATTGACAGGGCATTAGACAAGGCTGAACTACCCCATAACAATAGGCCAAGACTACTCAGCGATAACGGATCTTGCTACATAAGCTCTGAGTTAGCACACTACATCAGCGAGCAGAACATGAGTCACGTGAGAGGGAAACCGCTTCACCCACAAACACAAGGAAAGATTGAGCGATGGCATCGATCAATGAAAAACGTGGTGAAGCTCGAAAACTATTATTTACCAGGAGATTTAATCAATCGACTCGAAGAGTTTGTAGATTATTACAACAACCGTAGGTATCATGAGTCGATCAATAACTTAACTCCCGCAGATGTATATTATGGAAGAGGTGAAACAATCCTACAACAAAGAGAAATCATTAAACAGAAAACAATGAAAAAACGAAGAAAAAATTACCTCTCGCAGGTTATTAATGTATGACTTAACTTAGCATGTCTCTGGTACACTTTCTTTGAAGACTTACATCAAATTCATCGAGACGCCCCGGGTTGATTTTGAAATACATCGACATTCGATATAGGGAGGTGAATCCGGACGCCATTAATCCGTCAAAGCCATGGAGTTCTATACGTAATTGTTTTTGGTTGATTCTTTCCATAAGCTACGCCAATCTCTTTGGCTGCTTTAATCTGCGCTTTTTGCAGTTCAAAACCCTGATTTTCTTTATATGTTTGATTTCGATTCGCTAAATCTCTCTCATTTGCTGCATTTAATTCATTCTGAGTCTGGCTCCTATTAGCTAAATCTCTCTTAGATACTGCATTTAATTCATTCTGAGTCTCGCTCCTATTGTATTTCTCATAAGCTAAGTCCCATTCTTTCTTTTCATCAGCATCAAGTTTCCCTGAAATATTTCTGAATAATTGCTTTGCTTCGGATGCACATTTGGAATCAGTCGATACTTCTGATAAATATGATGAAGCTAATTTTGCATCTCTATTAGCCCATGCACCTTTCGCTTTACCTAAAGCTTCAGAACATCTGTGATCTTCAATTTCTGTCAGAAGTGCTTGAGCATCATCATAACACTTAACATCAGGAAGAATAGATGTTAAATGAGATGCTGCCTCGTCCCATTCATTATTTGTTTTGGCAACTATAGCCTTTTGTATATTCTCTGCACATTCGTTATCCATTTTCATCTTGTACACCTTAACTGTGAGATCTTGACACGCCATGTAGCAATCTTTACACACTTCTGGCACTGTTAATAGGCTTGAAATGGCTTCTTCATAGTCTTTTCTATCAGCCATAGCAAGTGCTTCTTTTTGAATGAAGTCACATTTACTATTATAATACTCTATTATTTTAGTCTTACCCTCTTCCATAAGATATATTAAATCAGGATGAGCGGGCTTAATTTGTTTTAAAGCAGCTATATATGCCTTAGTTTCATTAGTGCCAACACCTTTTACTTCAATAGATGAATTTGCAAACAATGTTCCTTCAATACCGTCACCAATATAAAATGTGACTTCTAAAGTTAAAGCAGTCATTGGCGGCGCTGTAGCTGTTAAGTCTTTAGTTAACACTGTAATATTTGGTGAGATAATAAACTTAGGATTTAAAGAACTTCCCCCCATTCCATTTTTTGATGCGATTTGCGATAATTTATTACTTAACATTCTTGCAGCAGATGATGGCACGCCTTTAACTTGAGGGGGAACATAAGAATTAACGACAATTCTTCCGAAATCGTCTGCTTTACCTTTGTTGTTCTGAGCCTTGATATCATTTGTTGCTGTTCCAATGATAAGGAACAATAAAAGCATTTTCGTACAAGCTTTCATATTTTTCATTATTGCATAACTGACATCAAATAATTAAGGTGCCAATTATTTATTAGTACTATTTTCCTCCAAGATATATGGTTGCTCTACCCAAACCCTTTGTGGTTACTTTGTTTACAATGAGATACGGCTCTTTTTTCAAGAATTTACTTAGAAGTTTGGCAAACCTTCTTGTATCCATAGGATATTGTTTTTCATTTTTTTCGTAAAACATTGGAATTCGAACTTGCTCAAACAGCATCATATTCTCTGTAGCATCAGTAGTATTATATCTGCTTTGAACGGTATTTTCCATCATCCAATCCTCAATAATTTCACTTAACTCGGTATCATCATCGCCATACTCAGTCTCCAAATCTTCTTCCCAGTCATCCCATTTTTTGATTCGAATTATTACCTCTCTGCCATTTGCGAACATATCCTCAAAATGTGTCATTAAAGACGCATTGAAATTATCAATATGCGACAGCACAGCCTCTTCAAGCAAAACAGCTAATTCAGCTGTAAATGATGGGTCTCCGG
>Ga0209197_1002408_pt1 | contig 10887 bp, 7 predicted proteins | sample COGITO_mtgs_1105_4_FD_184802 | JGI IMG/M metagenome (GOLD analysis project Ga0209197, IMG submission 184802) | Pelagic marine microbial communities from North Sea - COGITO_mtgs_110512 (SPAdes) (version 2) | ecosystem: Environmental > Aquatic > Marine > Epipelagic ... | reverse complement strand
AATATGCTTCCCTATTTCCTTGTTAATTGATGTTACAGATTTATTTGAGATTCCGCATGGGATAATATTTTCAAAAAAGCTTAAATCATTATTTACATTTAAAGCCAAACCATGCATTGTTACCCATCGACTAGCCTTAACACCCATTGCACATATTTTTCTAGAAAAAGCTAAATCAGGATCTATCCAAACTCCTGTTTCATTTTGACTTCTCTCAGAGGCTATTCCAAAATCATTTAAAGTTCTAATTATTATCTCTTCAAGGAATCTTAAATATTTATGAATATCAGTAAAAAAATTATCTAAATCTAGTATTGGATAACAAACAATTTGACCTGGACCGTGACAAGTAATATCACCTCCCCTATTTGTGTTGAAAAATTGAATTTTCTTGTCGTCTAATTCATTTTTGTTCAACAATAAATTATTAATATCACCACTTTTACCTAAAGTATACACATTTGGATGTTCCACAAAAATTAAATGATTTTCAGTTTCTATATCGGTGTTGTTTTTTCTATTTTGAATTTTAGTTTTTATAATTTGGTTAAATAAACGCAGTTGATAATCTAAAGCATCTTGATAATTTACTAACCCCAAATCGTGAACAATAATATACTTATTCATAATAATTAGTTTTTGGGATTATTCAAGATGACTAAAGCAGCAATTACACCTGGAACCCATCCGCATAATGTTAAAATAAAAACTATAAAAATTGATCCGCATCCTTTATCTAAAACTGAAAAAGGAGGAAATAAAATCGATAAAATTACTCTCCAAAAACTCAAAAAATAAATTTTATATTAACAATGTAAATATATTAATTAAATGAAGAACGAAATACAATCCTTCCTTTGAGATTGATTGATTATATTTGAAAAAAAAATGAATATGCTATCCGAGCAAGAGCAAATTAGAAGAGAAAAATTAAAAAAGCTAAAAGAAATGGGAATTGACCCATTTCCAGCAGCATTATTTCCAATAAACACTAATTCTTTGAAAATTATTTCAAATTATAAGGAAAATAAAAAAGTTTCTATTGCTGGAAGGTTAATGTCAAGAAGAATACAAGGAAAAGCTAGTTTTGCCGAAATTCAAGATAATAAAGGTAAAATTCAAGTTTATTTTAATAGAGATGAGATATGCCCTGAAGATGATAAAACTATGTATAATGAAGTTTATAAAAAACTTCTAGATTTTGGAGATATAATTGGAGTTGAAGGTGAATTGTTTACTACTCAAGTTGGACAAAAAACAATTCTTGTTAAGGATTTTAAATTATTATCAAAATCTATAAAACCAATTCCTTTACCAAAAACGGATTCAGAAGGAAATGTTTATGATGAATTTTCAGATCCAGAACTTAGATACAGACAACGTTACGTAGATTTAATTGTAAATCCAGATGTCAAAGAAACATTTATAAAAAGAACTAAAATTATTAATGTAATACGTTCTTTTTTTAATAATAATGAATATTTAGAAGTAGAGACTCCTATTCTTCAACCTATTCCTGGAGGAGCATCGGCTAGACCATTTGTAACTCATCACAATGCACTTAACATTCCGCTATATCTTAGGATTGCTAATGAACTTTATTTAAAAAGATTAATTGTTGGAGGATTTGACGGAGTATATGAATTTGCAAAAGCTTTCAGGAACGAAGGTATGGACAGAACACACAATCCAGAATTTACAATGGTTGAATTATATGTTGCATATAAAGATTATTACTGGATGATGGAAATGACGGAATCATTATTAGAAAAAATAGCGATTGATGTAACTGGCTCAACTGCTGTAAAACTAAACGACAAGGAGATTAATTTTAAAGCACCCTTTAAACGTATCAGTATTATTGATTCAATAAAAGAATACACTGGCATAGATATTTCAAAAATGAACGAAAATCAACTTTTTGAAACAGCCACAAAACTTAATATTGAGGTTGATAATACAATGGGAAAAGGAAAGTTGATAGATGAGATTTTTGGTGAAAAATGCGAGCACAATTATATACAACCTACTTTTATTACTGACTATCCTAAGGAAATGAGTCCTTTAACAAAAGAGCATAGAGATAACTCTGATTTAACCGAGAGATTTGAACTTTTTGTTAATGGTAAAGAGCTTGCTAATGCATATTCTGAATTAAATGATCCTATTGATCAACTAGAAAGATTTGAAGACCAATTAAAACTTTCAGAAAAAGGAGATGATGAAGCTATGTTTATAGACAATGATTTTATTAGAGCACTTGAATACGGAATGCCTCCAACATCTGGAATTGGAATTGGAATTGATAGATTAGTTATGCTATTTACCAATAATGTTTCTATTCAAGAGGTGCTTTTCTTTCCTCAAATGAAGCCAGAGAAAAAAAATATCGCATTGAATGAAGAAGAAAAAAATGTTCTAAAGATTCTTAAAAATAAATTTTCGGATAAACTAGTTGAAGTTAAAACTGAATCCGGATTGTCAAATAAAAAATGGGATAAAACAATAAAAAGTTTAACTAAAAACAAACTGGTTACTGTTAAAAAAATTGAAGACAAGTTGATTATAGCATTAATTGATTAATTTTTAAAAACATTCTTAAAAGAATATTAAAAAGTAAAATAATTCTCATTAATAATAAGATTTATTTAATATATTCATAATTATAAAAATATTAATTATGTATAAAAATATTTCAACATTTCTATTTTGTCTTCTTTTATCATTAAATCTTAATGCTCAAAAACCAAGTGTTAAAGAAGATGCAAAAAAGTCTAAAAAAGAAAAGACTTATAAGGATATAATAACTAAAGAAGCAATTACAGACAATGGCTTATTTAACATACATAAAGTCAAAGAAAAATATTACTACGAAATAAATGACACTCTTTTTGGAAGAGAAATGTTGATGGTTACAAGGATAGCTAAAACTGCATCTGGACTTGGTTTTGGTGGAGGAAAACAAAACACACAAGTTTTAAGGTGGCAAAAAAAGGACAACAAAATACTGTTAAGGGTAGTTTCCCATAATGTTGTTGCATCAGATTCACTTCCAGTAAACGAAGCTGTTCTAAATTCAAATTTTGAGCCAATTTTATATAGTTTTAAAATAGAAAGTAAAGGAATAGATTCTACTTCAACTCTAATTGAAGTTACAAAGCTATTTAGTGAGGATGTAAAACCATTAGGGTTTCCTCAAAGTAGAAGAAAAGGTTATAAAATATCCAGTTTAAATTCTAAAAAATCTTTTATTGAATCAATAAAAAGTTATCCTGAAAACATAGAATCAAGACATGTAAAAACATATAATTCCTCTTCACCACCATCAAACTCTAGTACTGGGACTATATCACTTGAAATCAATAATTCAATGATATTATTACCTAAAGTTCCAATGAAAAGAAGATATTTTGATCAAAGAGTAGGATGGTTTGCAAGAAGTCAAGTTGATTATGGGCTAGATGTACAAGAAAGTAAATCATTAAAATATTTAGACAGATGGAGATTAGAAGTTAAAGATGAAGATTTAGAAAAGTTTAAAAACGGGGAATTAGTGAATCCTAAAAAACAAATTGTATACTACATAGATAGAGCAACACCTGTTAAGTGGAGAAAATATTTGAAACAAGGTATTGAAGATTGGCAAGTAGCATTTGAAGAAGCTGGATTCAAAAATGCAATTATTGCAAAGGATCCTCCAACTAAAGAAGAAGATCCGGAGTGGAGTCCAGAGGATGTAAGATACTCTGTTGTGAGATACTTAGCTTCTCCGATTCCAAATGCCAATGGACCTCATGTTAGCGATCCAAGATCTGGAGAGATTTTAGAATCAGATATTAATTGGTACCATAATGTAATGACTCTATTGAGAAATTGGTTTTTTGTTCAAACTGCTGCTATAAATGAAGATGCCAGAGGGGTTTCTTTTGATGATGAAGTTATGGGTAGATTAATTAGGTTTGTTTCAGCTCATGAAGTTGGACACACAATTGGCTTACCACACAATATGGGAAGCAGTAGTGCCTATCCTGTAGATTCGCTTAGATCTGCAACTTTTACAAAAAAATATGGAACTGCTCCATCTATTATGGACTATGCTAGATTTAATTATATAGCCCAACCTGAAGATAAAGGTGTTTCTCTAATGCCAGATGTTGGAGTTTATGACAAACATGCTGTCAGATGGGGCTACAGACCCATTCCAGATGCAAAGACAGCAAAAGATGAAAAGAAAACACTAGACAAATGGATAAAAGATAAAGAAAACAGCTTAATGCATAGATTTGGTAGTGCTGGTATTGATCCAAGTTCACAAACAGAAGATTTAGGTGACGATGCAGTTAAAGCAAGTGAATATGGGATTTTAAATTTAAAAAGAATTATTCCTAACCTAAATAAATGGACTTCAGAAGATGGAAAAGACTATTCAGACCTTCAAACAATGTATGGACAAGTCCTTTCACAATTTAATCGTTATATGGGACACGTAAGCTCAAATATTGGTGGAGTATACCAATATTATAAAACTTATGATCAAGAAGGTCCAGTTTATACCCATGTTAAAAAGTCTCACCAAAAAAAATGTATGAATTTTTTAAATGATCAACTTTTTGAAACTCCAACTTGGATGATTGATAATAACATTCTTAATAAAATTGAATTTGCTGGGATTACTAATAGAATTAGAAGCACTCAATCTAGAACACTTAACAGCATATTAGATTTTGGCAAAATGGCAAGATTAATTGAAAATGAAGCAATAAATGGAAAAGCCGCATATACTTTAATAGATATGATGTCCGAACTAAAAAAAGGAATTTGGAAAGAACTATATAATAATAAAGAAATAGATGTTTACAGAAGAAATTTACAGTTAGCTTACTTAGATCGAATTAGCTATATTATGAATGAAGAGCAAGGTTCAATACCCTCTTGGGCAAGAGGTCGAGTAACTTCGGTAAAAGTTAGTCAATCTGATATAAGAACAATTGCAGTTGGACAGTTATTAGAACTAAAAAAAGATATCAAAAAATATAAAAATAAATCTGATAAAATGACTGAAATGCATTTAGATATGGCTATGAATAAAATTAACAAAATACTTGTTGGTAAACCTATTTAAATAGTTTTTGAGACTTTTATCAATGCATCAAGTGTGAAATCTATATCACTGTAAGCAAGTGCATCGTTTAAAAAATAACTTTCAAATGCGCTGGGGGGAAGATAAATTCCCTCCTTTAACATTCCGTGAAAATATTTTTTAAATTTCTCATTATTACCTTTTTGAGATGATTTAAAATCAGTAACATCATCTGAACAGAAATGTAAAGAAATCATTGACCCTAAACGATTTATTTTATAATCTAATGATGTTTTACCAAGCACTTCGTGCATTCCCTTTTCTAAATAAGAGGATTTATCTTCTAAACTTTGATAAATATTATAATTGAGTTTTAACTCAGATAGAGTAGCCAATCCTGCAGACATTGCTAATGGATTCCCACTAAGTGTTCCCGCTTGGTATACTGATCCTTCAGGTGAAAGTTTATTCATTATTTCATCTCTTGATGAAAAAGCTCCAACAGGCAGACCTCCACCAATTACTTTTCCATAAGTTACTATATCTGCATTTATACCAAGAATTTCTTGAGCACCTCCCTGGGCAAGTCTAAAACCGGTCATTACTTCATCAAAAATTAAAAGACAATCGTTTTGATCACACAATTTTCTCAAACCCTCCATAAACCCTATTTTTGGAATAACACAACCCATGTTACCAGCCACAGGTTCAATAATTATAGCTGCAAGTTCATTTTTATTATTTTCAAATAGTGTTTTTACATAATTCAAATCATTATAAGGAGCAATTAATGTATCCTTGGCAGTGCCTTTAGTAACACCAGGACTATTTGGAGTCCCAAAAGTAACAACGCCACTACCCGCTTCAATCAAGAAAGAGTCAGAGTGTCCATGATAACATCCAGAAAATTTAATTATTTTATCTTTATTTGTATATCCACGTGCTAATCTAATTGCACTCATACAAGCCTCAGTTCCCGAATTTACAAATCTAATTTTTTGCATTCCTGGAGCCATCGATAAAGATAATTTTGCCAAATCAGTTTCTAAAGTAGTTGGCATTCCAAATGATGTTCCATTTTTAGCTGTTTCTGAAATTGCTTTAATTACTTTAGGGTGCGCATGCCCCAATATCATTGGTCCCCAAGATGATATGTAATCAATATATTTATTTCCATCCTCGTCAAAGACATAAGCGCCTAAAGCTTTTGAGGCAAAAATAGGAGAACCCCCGACTGACTTGAAAGCTCTTACTGGTGAGTTAACCCCGCCCGGAATATATTTTTTCGCTTCACTAAAAAGCGCACTACTTCTCTGATACAACATTATTTTTTATTTACTTTTAAAGATTGACCGATACTTAAATTGTTATTTGAAATATTATTTAATTCTATAAGTTCAGAAATACTAATATTAAATTTTTTAGAGATTGAATATAAAGTATCTCCTTTTTTAACATTATACATTAATTTTATTTCTGATTGAACTAATGATTGCTTTTTTGATAATTTTTTTTCTCTAGACTTATTAAGTGGTTTTTTTGAACCATCTAATTTCCATAACTCATATCTCTCAATAATTGAGATTAATTTATCTGCATATTTAGGATCAGTTGCATATCCAGCTTTTTTTAAACCCTTAGCCCATTTTACATAATTTTTTTTATTTAATTTAAATAAAAAATTATACCTGTCTCTTGATTCTAAAAAAATGGAGTGATCTCGATATGATTTTTCTGGATTTTTATACTTTCTAAAGCATTCTCCTTTTTCATCGTCATCATGGTAAACTTTTTTACCCCTCCAACCCTTATGACATTTTATTCCAAAATGATTATTAGATTTTAACGCAAGACTTCCTTTTCCTGAATTAGATTCTAATATTCCTTGAGCCATAGTAATACTTGCTGGAATTCCAAATTTTTTCATTTCATCAATTGAAATTTTTGAGTAAGTATTAACATACCAATGAGTTCTTTGTTGATTAGTCATTGATTTAAAGAATCGATTAACGGATTTAACAGATTTATTTTTGATTTTTTTAGGATTGTTATCACGATACGATACTTTTTTTACACCACAAGAGTTAAAAAAAATAATAAAAACTAATATTAATAATTTATGGTTTTGCATCCTTTCTTTTTAAGTAATTCATTAATTCCATCAACAGATTGAGTTCCACCAGTATTTATAATTAATATTTTTTTTCCAAAAGTCCAACTGTTGGTGTTTATTAAATCTATTATTCTGAAGATCATTTTAGCATTATAAATAAAATCTAACTTAATATTATGTTTTTTATAAAAGTTATTGATAAAATTTATTAATTCATTGTTAAATTTAGCATAACCACCAAAAAAACTTTCATCATACAATTTCCAATTATCTTTCTTTACAAATTTATTAATTACTTCACTTATATTACTATTATTTAAAGCAGAAAATCCTAAAATCTTTTGTTTTTCTAAACTAGAATTAATCAAACCAGAAAAAGTCCCACCCGAACCAACAGGCACACAAACTACATCAAAAAATTCTTTATCATATTTGGACAAAATCTCCTCACATCCTTTAACACCAAGTATATTTGTTCCACCTTCTGGGATTATATATGAATTCTTAAATTTAAATTGTAGCTCACAATTGTATTTACTAGTATTTCGTTCTCTGTATTTTTTTCTTGAAACAAATTCAAATTTCATTCCAAAATCAGAACATTTTTGTAAAGTTGTATTAAACTTTGAATCTTTTAGTTCTTCACCTCTAACAATTGCTAAAGTTTTTATTCCTTCTATTTTGCCCAAATATGCAACTGCTAATAAATGATTTGAAAAAGCACCTCCAAAAGTAATTAATAGTGAATTTTTATTTTTTTTTAATTCCTCAAGGTTATATTTTAATTTACGAAATTTATTGCCTGAAATAATAGGATGAATTAAATCCTCTCTTTTCATATAAATTTTGACATTTTGTTTTAAACACGAAAAGTTTAAACCAATGTTATCTGTTTCAATTGTGTTAAAAAAAGACATTATTAAAATAAAAATTATGATCGTACATTAAAAAAATTTAAATTTAAATAAAATCAAGGCACTATTATTGCACCACTATAATAAAACTAATATTATGAAAAATTTCAAATTATTATCAATCTTATTTTTTATTACTGTAATCTTAGTTAGTTGTGGATCTGTTAGAGTTGCTTCCGATTACGATTCTGAAGCTGATTTCTCACAATACAAAACATTTGCTTTCTACAAGTCTGGCATTGATAAAGTTGAAATTTCAGATATAGACAAAAAAAGAATTCTTAAGTCAATACAAACCACATTGTTAAATAAAGGATTGACAATTAATGAAAATCCCGATATTTTAATTAACATAGCAACTAAATCATCTGATAACATATATATAGACAATACTTTTTACAGTCCTTATTATACAGGTTGGTACCCTAACTATGGAAGAGGTCACAGACAAGTAGCATATTCAACGTCTCAAGGTGCTTTGTATATAGACTTAATTGACACAAAGACTAAACAACTAATATGGCAAGGTAAAGGGACAGGTTTTTTGTCAAGTAGCAAAAGAACAAATAGAGATGAATTAGTAAGTTCTTATGTAACTAAAATTTTGGATGTGTACCCACCTGAAATTGAGGTAAATAATTAAAATAGCTTTTCTGCTTCTTCCCTTAATTTTGGGATTCCATTTAAATTAGTTCCACTAGCATTAGCAAAAAAGGATTGGCCACCTCCTGATCCTTCTATAAATTGACTTAGATCTTTAACAATATTATTTGCATTCATTTTAGAGTCGTCAACTAAGTTTTTAGAAATATAACAAGTCATATAAACTTTATCCTGATTTGAACAGACAAGTATTAAAAACAAATCTTCAATTTGTTTTCCTGCGCTGAAAGCTAAATTCTTTAATAATTCTGGCGAACATGAAAGTTCATGAAGGCAATAATTGAATGAATTATTGTTTTGAGTTTTATCTATAATTTCTTTGAGAAAAAAATTGGATAGTTCAGTGCTAATATTATCAATTTTTTTGCTCAATTGAGTATTTTGGTTTTTAAGTTTTTTAATAGCTTCTAAAACATCCTTTTCATTATTTAATAAAGAATTGACATTGTCTAAAATATTTAATTTTTCATTTAAATAATCTTTTGCTACTACCCCGCTTATTGCTTCAATTCTTCTAATTCCTGTTGAGATTGCTGATTCAGATTTAATAATAAAGTTATTAATTACGCTAGTGTTTTTTACATGTGTTCCACCGCACAGCTCAAATGAATTTCCAAATTTCACAGATCTAACCTTATCACCATATTTTTCTCCAAACAATGCAATTACTCCATTATTAATACATTCGTCGAAATCAGCAGATCTATTTTCTTCAAGATCTAAATGATCATTAATTTTTTGATTAACAAAGTTCTGAACTTCTTTAATTTGATCATCACTTAATTTTTCGAAATGCGAGAAATCGAATCGTAAATATTTGTCAGAGACCATTGATCCCTTTTGATGAACATGAGTACCTAAAACATGTCTCAATGCTTGATGAAGTAAGTGTGTAGATGTATGATTACATGAACTGTTAAGCCTTCGATCTTTAAAAACTGAAACATTTAAAATTGAGTTTAGATCTTTTGGAAGTTCTTTAGTAATATGAATTATTGTGTCATTTTCTTTGACTGTATTAATAATTTCCAATTTAGAGCCGTCAACAGTTTGTATAAAACCACAATCTCCAATCTGACCTCCACCTTGTGGGTAGAATGGAGTGGATTCAAAAACTAAATGAAAAACAGAATCACCTTTTTTAGTAATAGACTTTCTATACATTGATATTTTGGTGTCTGCTGATAAATTATCATAACCTAAAAACTCAGTGTGTTGAAAATTATCAGATAAAGATATCCATTCTTGGTTTTGAGTATTTATAGCAGCTTTTGATCTGTTTTTTTGGTCTTGCATTAAACTATCAAATTCATTCGAATCATAGTTCATATTTTTTTCTCGAAGAATAAGAGCAGTTAAATCAACTGGAAATCCAAAAGTATCGTATAACTCAAAAGCATTTGAGCCTGAAATTGTGTTTGATTTACTTTTAGATATTATATCATCAAGCTTAATAATGCCTTTATCTAAAGTTCTTAAAAAAGAATCCTCTTCTTTTTCAATAACATTTTTAATAATTTCAATTTGCGCATCTATATCTGGAAAAACAGATGAATACTGATTTGATAAAGTGTTAACAAGCTTGAAGATAAATGGACTTTTCAAGTTCAAAAAAGTATATCCATATCTTACTCCTCTTCTTAAAATCCTTCTAATAACATAACCAGCGCCATTGTTTGAAGGCAATTGACCGTCTGCAACAGAAAAAACAACGGCTCTTAAATGATCAACAATAACACGGAACGCGATATCAGATTTTAAAGAGTGTCCGTATTTTACATTACAAATATTTTCCAGATCTTTGATTATGGGCGAGAAAACATCAGTATCATAGTTAGATTTTACACCTTGTAAAACCATACAAAGTCTCTCGAATCCCATTCCAGTATCAATATGTTTCGAAGGAAGATTTTCTAAACTTCCATCATTTTTTCTATTGAATTGAATAAAAACTAAATTCCAAATTTCAATAACTTCGGGGTGATCCTTATTAACTAAATCTTTACCTGATTTAATAGATTTTTCTTTATCAGAACGAATATCAACATGAATTTCAGAACATGGACCACAAGGACCAACATCACCCATTTCCCAAAAATTATCTTTTTTATTACCTA
>Ga0209197_1002382_pt1 | contig 10982 bp, 12 predicted proteins | sample COGITO_mtgs_1105_4_FD_184802 | JGI IMG/M metagenome (GOLD analysis project Ga0209197, IMG submission 184802) | Pelagic marine microbial communities from North Sea - COGITO_mtgs_110512 (SPAdes) (version 2) | ecosystem: Environmental > Aquatic > Marine > Epipelagic ... | reverse complement strand
AATCTCTGCCAAGGTAATGCAGACGACAGTTGCCTTGCGGGACATGTGGTTTATATTATCCGATATTTTAGTTTTTGTAGTTGTTTACATTGCTACTATGATTATCTTGGTTGGTAGCTTAAATACCTTGTTATATGCACCTTTTCTAATTTGGTTGACTGCGTACATCATCAGTCTTTTTTATTTTATTCCAAAGCTCGCAAAGCTCTCAAAAAATCAAGCGGATGCTCGATCCATGATGACTGGAAGAATAACGGATGCCTATACTAATATAAGCACCGTTAAGCTTTTCTCTCATGCAGGTCGCGAGTCAAGTTACGCTAAAGACTCAATGAAGGATTTCCTGCATACCGTCACAATGCAGATGCGTAAAATTACAGCTATTCAGATTATCAATCATTTTCTGAGTATGTTTTTAATCTTAGCTACGACTGGGACCGCTATTTATTTATGGTCCAACAACGAAATTGCTATTGGTGTTGTGGCTGCTGCTGCTGCCATGTCACTGAGATTGAATGGTATATCACATTGGGTAATGTGGGAAATGACATCGCTTTATGAGCAAATAGGTATTGGTCAAGATGGCCTTAATATGTTGTCAAAAAAACAAATCGTGAACGATAAACCCAATGCGTCCACTATTGATATTAAAAAAGCATCTATTTCATACAAAGATGTTAATTTTTCATATCACGAGCATGATAGCTTTTTTTCTAAGTTTAATTTAAATATAAAGAATGGCGAGCGGGTTGGTATCGTTGGTAGATCTGGTGCTGGAAAGTCTTCCTTAGTGAATTTATTACTTAGATTCTATGAATTAGATTCAGGCGAGATCTTAATAAATAATAAAAATATTACTTCAATGACCCAAGACAGCTTGAGATCTAATATTGCAATGGTGACACAAGACACATCCTTACTGCATCGATCAATCGAAGATAATATTGCCTACAGCAAACCAAGCTCTTCAGATAAAGAAATTGTTATGGCTGCTAAAAAAGCACAAGCGCATCAATTTATTATGGGTCTCAAAGATCAATACGGAAATATTGGCTATAAATCATTAGTTGGGGAAAGAGGCGTAAAGCTTTCGGGTGGTCAGAAACAAAGAATTGCCATAGCAAGAGTGATTCTTAAGAACGCCCCTATATTATTGCTCGATGAAGCGACAAGCGCATTGGATTCAGGAGTAGAAGCGATTATTCAAGAAAGCTTAGATATCCTTATGAAGGGGAAGACCGTCATTGCCATAGCGCATCGTTTATCCACTATTGCAGCAATGGATCGACTGATTGTTATGGATAATGGCAAAATTATTGAAGATGGTAATCATAAGGCGCTCTTGAAGAAAAAAGGTCTTTATTACGATTTGTGGCAACACCAGAGTGGCGGATTTATTGGTGATTAAATTTAAATCGGGAAAAATTCATATTTAATAATTTTTCGAACTTTAATGAAAATCCTTACTCATTATGGTTGATTATTTGTGTATATTAATTATTAAGTCTTAAAGAAGTTTTTGAGATTGTATTTTTTTAGCATTGTATTTTTTATTAATTTTGTTAGGTGATTGCAATTGAAATATTTTAGTATTACTAGTTTTTTTGGCATTTTATTTTATTTTTCAAGTTTCCAGGTTTTAGCAGGCAATATAGAGGCTGGTAAAATTCGATATGATAAAACATGTATTAATTGTCATGGTCCTGCAGGTAAAGGCGCTGCTAGTTATCCAAAAATTTCCGGAAAAGAAATCCCATACATAACTGATAAGCTTGAGACTTACCGGTCTGGTACTAAGATCGGTCCGAATTCAGGGTTAATGATTATGATGGCGAAACCTCTTACGGATGAAGAAATTGCTGATTTAGCAGCATATTTAAAGGATGCAAAATATGAAGTTAACAACTAGGAGAAAAGTAACATGAAATTATTAAGTAAATTTGGCTTAGTATTTTCTGCATTAATCTCTGCTGCAACATTCACGTCAACAGCAGTTTATGCAGATAAGCACGGCGATCACGGAATGAAGGTTCCTAAGATCGGATCTATGGTAGTAATGTCTGGGTTGGAAAATCCATGGGATATGGCTTTTACTGCAGATGGTTCTATGTTTTACACTGAAAAATGTAAAGGTCTTTCAGTAAAAACAGCATCAGGAAAAGTAAACGCGCTTTACGGCATGAAAGATTCCAAAGGTTACAAAAGTGCTGGTAACGACCTCTTTTGTAGTGGTCAAGCTGGTATGTTAGGTGTTGTTTTAGACCCTAACTTCAAGAAGAACAATACAATTTATGTGTATTCAACTTCATCAAAGTATCATGGATCTGGCTGTAAAACTAACTTTGAAAAATGCGATGGTAACATTGTCATGAAATTCAAAGTGAATAAAGATCTATCAAAAGTATCTGGTCGTACTGATATTGTGAAAGATATTCAGTATAAGCCTTTTGAATCTAACCAACCTTTTGGTGGTCCAGGTGCTCACAATGGTGGAAGAATGGCCTTTGGCCCAGAAGGATATCTTTGGGTAGGTACAGGCGATCGTCATAGAGGTGTATGTCCTCAAGATAACTCTTTAGTATGTGGTGTCGTTCTAAGAATTGATGCTGATGGTAAAGGTCATCCTAAAAACAAAATAAAAGCGGATAAACGTTTTTATACATATGGTCATAGAAATGTTCAAGGTATTGATTTCCGTCCTACAGATGGTCAAGCATTTACTGCTGAGCATGGACCTTGGCACAACGACGAAATTACTGCGCTAGTAAATGGTGGTAATGGTGGTTGGGATCCTGCTGAAAAAAGAGCGGGTAGAGGTGCTTGTCCAGATCAATACTGTGGTTATGAGCCAAATCAAATGGAAGGTATGACACCTGCTGTTAGAGCTGCTTATACACCTATGAGTGACACTCGCTTTGATGACTTAATGTTCCCAGCTTGGCAAAATAACGGTTATTCACAAGGTACTGGTTCTGCTGCATTCTTAACAGGAAAGAACTGGGGTATTTATGAAAATCGTTTAGCAACTGGCATCATGGGTATTGGTTTTGGTGGTACACCAGGTGGCATGCGTATCGATATTGTTGATATTGCACCTGATGGATTATCAGTTAAGAGTGTTATCCATATGCCTGTTGGCGTTTCAAAGAGATTTCGTGGTCTAGAAATGGGTCCTGATAACGCTCTTTATGCGACAACTGACGAAGGTGAAATTTATAAAATTTCAGCTATGTAGTTTTAAAATATTTATGTAGTCTTTACACTACTGGAATATATGAAAAAACCCCATCATTTTTGATGGGGTTTTTTTTACATCTGACTATTCACAAAACATTTGAAGGTGCCATCCAATACATTATTTTTGACTCCCTCTTTATTTATTTGATAAGTTGCAATGCTTATTATTTCGAAACGAGTTCCGCAAACCTCATTTACTTTATTTTGAAAAACGTCCCTTAATTTTTTTTCAGAAGATTTATCATCGCCTGTAATTAAAAAATTATATTTATCAGATCCTTGAGGTGATAATTTTGTTTCTAAGCTACTCGCCTTGCTTGTTACAACCAGAGATATTGCTAATAAAAAAACTAGGCTTATTTTTTTCATATGATTGATTAGGTACAAGAAAGCAAATAGAGGTGGTTCACAAGATATAGCAGTATTTTTAAGCTTACTTGTTACTTGCACTTACCTTTAAATTTTGTTGAAGTTGTAAAACTACTCCCGTCACAAGCTCCTATTCTTTTAGCAGTGGATTCAATCATGCCATTAGAGCGATTCAGTTTAACGTTTAACAAAGCAGTGTCGCATTCATTGCTAACTTGAGTAGTTTCTAAAACAATCTGATTGTCCTCTTTGACATATTTCGATGAGCCTTTGATGGCGCCATAATCAAATGTCTTACTTTTATAAGTCATTGAATCTATTACGATAGAATCATCTCTGACTTGAAGCTTGAGCGAAGTTTTAGATGTATCTTCTAACACATCATTTCTATAGTTACTCTCCTCTCCGTCACAAACTAAGTTAATTTCATCAGCTAGAACAAAGTTGGGAATCGTTAATGCGATAAGTAGTAGTTTTTTCATACCTTCATTCTACCTTATATTCAGGGTTTGCCTCCAACCATTCTTCTTCAGTGATACCCTCCTCACAAGCTAAACATTGTGGGACGAGACCACGGCAACAGGCTTTAGGCACTTTCTTACTTAATGCTGACCAATGTAAGCTACATTTATAATCACAGATCACCATTGATGGCTGACTTTGTTGTTTACATTTTGTTTGCGCTGTATCTATACCTGTATAGGGCTCGCAAAGCTTTATCATTTTATCAATCGGATAATCTTCTTTACTAGAGTCATACATCAATCTTCCTTGATAGGCATTTGACTCGCTTGGGATATAGAACTCTGCACTTTTATCTTGAGCCATAGCACAAGTGGTGATTGCAATAATAAAGCAGAGGAGTATTAAATATTTCATTCGAATATTAAACCTTTTATTATTTAATTATATCTAACCTAATGCGTCATACCAAGCTGAGATGGCCTTCCAATCAATTAATGACCAAATTACAAATAGGACACCAAAGATGATAAAGAGACTGATTAAGTAACCCTTCACTTTGTTATCCAGCTTCCTTTGCTTTTTTTTCTAATTGCTTAATCATGTTCTGATCACTACAAATATAATTTTCATATTTTGTTTGGGCACAGGTTTCATAATTAGGCAACATTAAGCAGGTATTTAAATAACCTTCGTAGGCTTCTTTATCATAGAAACATGAAACAGATGGCTTCACATATTCGATCTTTAAGCCTTGCTCATTAGTAAAAACTTCTTTACCCTGAGCTATTATTGGAATTATTAATGATAGTAGGAATAGTCCTTTCATTTAATCACCTAAAATACATCTTCCTTGCTCAGGCGCAGTTACAAATGTCTTAAGGGTCACTGAGTACTTTATTCGTACATTTGGATTGCTAGATTCCCATAAACAACCAAGACCTTCATCCTTATAAACTAAATAATAGTACATAGAAAGCCATTTGTTATTTGACATAAAATGACAGCCGTAAGGCTTTGTATGTAAATTTGAAATTCGTTTTTTGTTTGGATCGTCTTCGCCCTCAAGCTGCCAAGACATATCTGCTATGCACTCTTCTCTTGTCTTATAAGATGTAAACCAAAATTCTTGTTTTTGTGTCTCTTTATTCGTTGCATAACTCCCCCAACTATTATTTGTTTGGTGGTCAGAACAAGAAATTAGTGGCACTAATAAAAATAATAAAATCAGCTTTTTCATTTAATTTGTTTTTACATTACAAGCATTATTAATTGCCGCTATAAGATTATTTTCAGCCGTATCTACTATTTTTTCCAAGACTCGTACGTTCTTGTCAATAATGTTTAGATTCTCTTGCATTCTATCAATCTTAACATTACTTTTATTTAGCTCTACTACGACATCCCAGTCATTGGCATAAGCTTTGTCTATAAATATATTACTTGCGTTTAAGAACAAACCGGCTGCAATTGCCCCAAGTAGTATCTTTGTTATTTTATCTACTTTTAATTCCATATTATTTCTCCTTTGAAGGTGTATGCTCTATCCCCTGATAACTACCCTAACCTATTGTTTTAGTTACATTTTAATCAATGGTTAATGTGTATTTTTAGTATATAAGATTAAATCAGATTTGTGTTTATATTCTTTAAATTTTTTCTAAATGAATCTAATTCCCCACCTAATATTTTTTGCACTTGTTCTTGCGCTTTGCTCCAATGCGGAAATACATTACTTAAAACCTTATTACCATTTGCGGTTAAACTAATATATGTAAATCTTCCATCCGATCCTGTATTTGATTTGACCCATCCTGCTTTTTTTAGCACGTTAAGGTTTCTAGTTAATGTGGTTCGCTCCATCTTTAATAGACTTGATATCTGACTAATAGAGCCATGATCTATTTGAGATATTGTGACTAAAATTGATACTTGATTTGAGTTGATTTTTTCACCTGATGCTTTGAGGTGCTTATTATATATTTGTGAAATATTTCTTGATGATTGCCTCATGCTAGCGCATAAGCAATTTGTGAGCTCCAACCTTTTTTTTGCTTCTATATCCATATAACTTGTTTACAAATTTTGATAATTATTATACATTATAATATTACGTGTATATACACTTATTACTTATTTTTATAAAAATACGTGTATATACATATAATTATTTAGGAATAATATGATCAAAGAAACAGATAACAAAGCAACACGATTTTTTGAAATCGTTACCACGATGCCAAAAACAATAATTCTTATTGGGTTAATATTCATTTGTCTCGCAACGGCTTTTGTACCTCAACTATACAAAGATACTACAGCGGATGCTTTCATCGCAAAGGACAACGTTGCACTCATTTACAAAGAAAAGGTCAAAGAGATTTTTGGCCTAGCAGACCCGATGGTCATGGCTATTATAAATGAGGACGGCATTTTCAATCCTGGAACATTACAGCTTATTTATGACTTAAATTCCCAAATTGAAAAACTTCCCAATGTAGATATAGATCGCGTCACAAGCCTAGCTACTGCAAGCAATATTTATGGTGATGAAGAAGGTATGATCGTAGAGGATTTCTTTAACCCCTACCCGCCTGAAACCCAAAGGGAAGCTGATAAGATCAAGGAAAGTATCGATAATTTCCCGCTTTATCAAGGAAGCCTTGTGGCACGTGACGGTACCGCAACCCTAATCGTTGCAGAGTTGATTGACGCAACACAGGCAGAGCAGACCTATAAGAACTTTATGGATCTGGCCGCCAATGCAAAGCTAAAAGCTGGTGAAGAAATCCATGTAGCTGGTGAAGGCGCCATCACAGGTTACCTTGGTGCCTATATTGATGCAGACGCCCAACGTCTGAACCCAATGGCAGGGATAATTATCACCCTGATCTTATTTGTGGCTTACCGCACACTTCGCAGTACAATTTTACCTAACGTGATTGTCGCAGCTACAATCGCAAGTGCTGTTGGTTTAATGGCAGCATTTGGTATTGCGTTCTTCGTGGTAACCAACGCACTAATCGTAATTTTGATCGGTATTTCTGTCGCAGACTCCATTCATGTTTTTAGTCAGTATTATCAAGAATATGCCAAACGCCCGGAAGCGAATGCCCGTGAAATTGTAATCCGGGCAATGGGGGAAATTTGGCGCCCTATTACTCTGACTACTTTAACTACCGTTGCTGGTTTCCTAGGCTTATATCTGGCATCTGAAATGCCCCCTTTTAGATATTTAGGCCTTTTCTCTGCCATCGGTGTGGTCGTGGCTTGGGTCTATTCCCTCACCTTACTTCCTGCAGCGCTTACTTTGTTAAAAGTGAAGTCAAGCAAAGCCTATAAAGTAAGTCCTCAAGGTGTTGTAGAAGTAGATGGCTTTGGTCGATTGATGGATAGATTAGGTAAAAAAGTGATTAATCATTCCAAACTGGTTGTTTTTTTAGGCATAAGCCTAATATTATTGGGAGCCTATGGAGCGACCAAGGTACAAGTGAATGAGGATCGTATTGATACCTTCTATGAGCAAGAGCCAATCCATATTGCAGACAAAATTATTAATAGCACCATGGACGGCACTAACAATCTGGACATTGTGATTGAAACTCCAAATCCAGAAGACCTGTTTGAGCCAGCAAATTTGCGTAAAATCGAAGCACTACAGGAATATGTAGAAACTTTACCAACAGTAGGTGGCTCAACTTCCGTAGCTGACTTTATTAAGCAAATGTATAAATCCCTAAATAACAGCGATGAAGCTTATTACATCATCCCTGACAATAAGGAATTGATTGCACAACTATTCCTTCTTTATAGCGCCAGTGGGGAGCCAACCGATTTTGAAGAAGAAATTGACTATGACTATCAACTCGCAAATATCCGGGTGAATATAGATACAGGTCTTTATTCGGAAAACAAAAGAGTAATTGATACCGTTCAGGTTTATATCGATGAGAATTTCAATGAAGCAGGCGTGATCAAGGCGACATTAAGTGGTCGCGTGAACTTAAACTATAACTGGGTTGGCAATATTGGAGAAAGCCACTTCTTAAGCGTCGGTATCGCTCTAGGATTAGTGCTGATCATGTCAGCCTTGTTATTTCGTTCTGTAATAGCAGGTGTTTTCTCCCTAATTCCGGTGATGTCATCAATCCTAATTATATACGCAGTGATGGGCCTGTTTGATATCTGGCTTGGTATCGGCACAAGTATGTTTGCAAGTGTTGCAATCGGCTTGGGGGTGGACTTTGCCATTCATACTATTGATCGTATCAAACTTCTCTTTGCAGAACGCTCATCTGAAAGCTTTGATGAAACAATCGCAAAGTTATTCCCATCAACAGGCCGTGCCTTGTTATTCAATTTCCTTGCGATTGGTTTGGGCTTTGGCGTCTTAATGTTCTCTGACGTGGTACCTTTATTCCGCTTCGGTGCCATCGTGCTATTCGCAATTTCGACAAGCTTTATCGCCAGCATGACCTTGCTGCCAGCCTTGATAAAAGTCACGCGTCCATCATTCATTAAGAATATGCCCCAAAAAAAATAAAACCCAAACTTAAAAATTAAGGATAAAAACTCATGAAAAATTTAACCAAAGTATTCGTTCTGACACTTGTATCTTCTGTATTATTTTTAAGCCCTGCTTCAGCCAACACGTTACCAGACGGTAAGGAATTGGTGAAACGTGTAAATGCCCTTGATGAAGGAGAGTTCGTTACTCGTAAAATTCATATGAAGATGATAGATAGACGCAATAAGGAACGGGAACGTTTTACTGTCTCATTACGCAAGTATTTCGGTAAAGATAAGAAGTCGATCATCTTTTATGAAAAACCATCAAATGTGAAAGACACAGCCTTTCTTACCTTTGACTATAAAGATGTAATAAAAGACGATGATCAATGGCTATATCTTCCTGCTATGCGTAAGGTAAGACGTATTTCAGCCTCTGATCGTGGGGATTACTTCCTTGGCACAGACTTCACCTATGAGGACATCAAGAAAGAAGGCAAAATTGCTATCGAAGATTATTCATTTGTGACCAAAGGTGAGGAAGTAGTCAATGGTATCAATACCTATGTGGTTGAAGCCACTGTTGAGGATCGCGAAGATGCCAAGGATCTGGGTCATTCCAAGGTTGTTATCTGGATTGACGGTGAAATTAACCTGATTCGTAAGTCTCTTTTTTTTGATCTGAAAGGGAATGAATTAAAGACCGTGACTACGTCCGATATACGTAAAGTGGATAATATCTGGACCCGCCATATTCTCAATGTGCAAAACCATAAAACAGGCCACAAAACGATTTTCACTTTTTCAGAAGTAGATTACACCTCACCAGTACCTGATCGCATCTTTACCAAGCAAGCCTTAAAGAAAGGTTTATAACTTAACGGTGCACCTTGTTATTAAAACAAGCATATTGGTTTCGTTATTACTGGCTATGATTTGCTGGGTGGTAAGTGATAGCTTCGCAGAGGAAGTCAGTTGGACAGATAATGCAGCTCTTACTGGTACGTTGGAAACTGAATGGGCAGGAATGATAGATGATGGTAGTACACAAAAGCTTGAGACGATTCTACAACCGGAACTAAATGTCAGTCTGACCAGTGACAGCTCCTTAACAGGTATTTTGCGTATTCGTGGAGATGCCGAAGATAAACTGGAACCGGGTAGCCCTTATCAGGACAACCGTTCAACTGCATCTAGTTCTTTGTATTTGGGCGACAATGTAGATGTAGAACTCCGAGAGCTTTACATCGACAGTTATTTTGACGATACATTACTGCGGGTTGGTAAACAACAAGTAGTGTGGGGTCAAGCAGATGGCTTAAAAGTTCTGGATGTGGTAAATCCTCAGTCCTATAGAGAGTTTATACTAGATGATTTTGATAATTCTCGCATTCCACTTTGGACAATAAATATAGAGTTTCCTGTGGCGGATGAGTCACTTGTTCAACTGATCTGGCTTCCTGATACCACTTATAACGATTTACAGGAACCGGGGAGCCCTTATGCCTTTAGTAGTCCTCGAATAGTTCCTCAGACTGTACCTGGATTTAGTACAGTCATTCTAGATGCAACCAAGCCACATAAACCTTTATCAGATTCTGATTTTGGCGCCAGATTCTCCACCTTTTTAGATGGGTGGGATATTACTCTTAATTACCTCTATCACTATAAAGATAATCCAGTTTTCTACCGTCAAATTTTAGGAACACAAGTTACAATCACACCAGAATATAAACGAACCCATTTGATCGGTGGTACATTCAGCAATGCCTTTGGGGATTACATTTTTAGATCAGAAATTGGATATTCAACCAATAGTTATCATGTGACACATGATGCAATGGATTCGGACGGGATCGAAGAAACAGGCGAAGCCTCCTATGTATTAGGCCTCGATTATAGCGGTATCACTGATGTGTTTCTGAGTGCCCAGTTCTTCCAAACTGTCCTGACAGAAGATCCCCCAGGAATCTCCCGTGATCAGGTGGAAAACACAATCACCTTTTTAGTGGAACATAATTTTGCCAACGAAACATGGAAAGCTGAAATCTTATTAATCCAATCAATAAATGATGGTGATGGTATGGTGCTTCCCAAAATCTCACACGAATTTTCAAGCAATATAAGCATCTGGGCAGGCACTGATATTTTTTATGGTGATTCCGATGGCCTTTACGGGCAGTTTGAAGATCAGGATCGCATCACCGTTGGATTTGAATGGGGCTTTTAAGCTGAATTAGACATCATGACGACAGCCAAAACTCACCGTTACCTCGGGCTCATTAGTCGATTCTAGATGGTTCTACCTATCCCCTTAGGAGGGGGATGCTCTATCCCCTAATAACTACCCTAACCTATTGTTTTAGTTACATTTTAATCAATGGTTAATGTGTATAAATCAGTCT
>Ga0209197_1002378_pt1 | contig 10993 bp, 9 predicted proteins | sample COGITO_mtgs_1105_4_FD_184802 | JGI IMG/M metagenome (GOLD analysis project Ga0209197, IMG submission 184802) | Pelagic marine microbial communities from North Sea - COGITO_mtgs_110512 (SPAdes) (version 2) | ecosystem: Environmental > Aquatic > Marine > Epipelagic ... | reverse complement strand
AGGCGTCCATCAAACTTTACAACGTCTTTTTTACCAACTCTATTTCCTAATTGCGTTTTTTTACCATTAATAGTAATCCTACCTTCTTTAATAAATTTCTCTGCCTCTCTGCGAGAACAAACGCCAGATGAGCTTATATATTTATTAAGATTTATAGATTGTTGATTGTTCGTTTCCAATGAAAAATATTTTTGGCAAAAGTAAGTATAAGATTATAATTCTATGGTTCTAAAAGTTAAATTAATTCTGGGTGAATTTACTTTTTTAGTTGGTGGTAATCTGTGCAGCCAGTTGGTCTGTGTTCCTTTTTTCATAACCAACAAGCTACCATTTTCTAAGACAATATCTATTCTTTGTTTATTTTCTTTGTGCTTAAATGAGAACTTGCGCGCTACACCCAAAGAAATAGATGCTATTGCTCCGTTTTTTTTTAACATTTTTTCTCCATCCGAGTGATACCCCATTCCTTCTTCACCCGTGTGATATAAGTTTAATAAACAAGAATTATAGGTTTCTCCACTTTCCTTTTCTACTATTTTTTTTAATGCTAACAATTCTTTTGTAAAAAGGACTGCAGTTTTCATAATCCCAGAATATTTATATGAAAACTCTGAGGTTCCAAACCAAGCTACTTTTCTTTTGGTAATGATTTTTTTTCCAAAAATAATAGCTTCATCATTTTTCCAATGTATAGAATTCATGAGGGTCTCAAAATAAAAGTTACAGGCATTGGTATCTAAAATAATACCATGATAATTTGTAACTCCATCACAAGGAAGTATGTTTTTCACTATTTCTGAAGAGAATAAATCCATTAGAGTAAATATACAAAAACCTTATTACGCGTTTAAATAGTTCTAAAAAAGAATAGATATAATTTTTATAAAACCAAAAAGAGTCCTTTTTAAAGGACTCTTTTTAAGCATACTTAATATCGTAATTACATGATCTTATTATTACTCAGTAGACACATTCATCACCATTGCATGATCATACTTGCAACAACCTGGCAAACCATCATAAGCTTCTTCATTACCTGCCACCTGTTCAGTATCATAACCAGACGCTGCAATTGCTTTATGAATTGCTACCGCGTCTATTTTATCATCATCAAAAGAAATATCAATTTTCTTTTGATCTACATCCCAAATTGCACTTGCTACCCCTTCAACACTATTCGCTGCTTTTTCAATAGTCATTTTACACATGCCACAATTGCCTCTTACTCCGAAAGTTAGATTTGTTTTTACTGCAGCAACCGATACCTCGGTTGTTGTTGTTTTTATTTCTTTTTTAGCTTCGTTTTTACAACTTGTAAATACCAACGCTGCTATTACAGCCATACTTAAAATTACTTTTTTCATTCTTTTAAAATTTAATTATTGTTATTCTATTACTTGTTTTACTTCCCCGCATGTGAGCATTTTATTCCCAAAATAAGGATTTATTACTTTTTTTTCTATACTTAACCAATACGCTCCTTTATTACTGTCTGCCATTGGGCAAAAAGCGACAAATACTTTTTCATTTACACCAAATACCTGTAATGCCTCTATTAAAGAAGAAGATACTTGCTTGAAGTGATTTCTTTGCTCTTTTATTGCCGTTGTTTTTAAAATTGAACTTACAGCAACTCTTAATTGCTTTTCTAAAGACATCCAAAATGTTTGTGACTCTTTATTTTCTAGAAGTTTTATATCTACTTTAGATAAAATTGTTCCTATTTTTTCTGATTGACTTATTATATTGTTTGATTCCTCTTTTACAAAAGCATCTTTTAAAGCGATATACTTAATAAAAACTTCATTCAATTGCTTTTGAAACTCTTTTGAAACTTCTAATCGTACACTATTATTTTTAGTGTCTTTATTTATAGAACCATTCATTGCTACATGTCCTTCATGCCCAGTCATAGTTTTACCTCCTTTTTTATTCATCATCGATTTTTTGCCTTGTAATTGGGCAGCAGCATCTATTGTAAAGGTGCCGTTTGTTACAATTTCATCACCGTTCTTTAAACCACTTAAAACCTCATAGGTAGATCCGTTCTTGTTACCTAAAGTAATTTCACGTATTTCAAAAACAGACTCATTTATGGTAGCTTTAAGGTATACAACAGAGCGTTTACCCGTCCATAAAACAGCTGAAGAAGGAATGGCTATTACTTCTGTTTCCTTTGAATTTATTGTCTTTATTTCACCTTCTACAAACATTCCTGGTTTAAACATGCCTTCTTTATTTGGAAGTACTGCTCTTAAAGTTACTGTTCTTGTGCTCGTATTTAAAATAGGATCTATAAAAGCTACCTTACTCTTATACAAATTATTTGGGGCTGCATTTGTAGTAATGGTTATTTCTTGTCCCTTTTTAAAACGATTGATTTGATTTTCATACACATCAAAACTTGCCCAAACGGTCTCTAAATTTGCTATTTTAAATAAAGGTTGTCCTTTTTTAATCGCTGCTCCCTCTGCTACTAATTTTTCTGAAACTGTACCTGAAACTGTTGCATATACAGGAAAAATCTCCTGGATTTTACCAGACATTTCAATTTTATTGATTTGACTTTCAGAGAGCTTCCATAATTTTAACTTGGTGCGCACTGCTTTGTATAATGCTGGTTGTGTGTCTTTTAAAGATAGCGCCGTAATTAGCTCTTGCTGTGCTGCATATAACTCAGGAGAATACATTGTTGCCAATAATTGTCCTTTAAAAACTTCTTCACCAATAAAACCAATAGCTAATGTTTCTATTCTTCCAGAAAAATAACTGACTTGCACCACATTCGTTGCTTCATTTTCGGCAATCTTACCAGACAACTGTATCTCATTATCTTCCGCTTTACCGCTACCTACAATAGACGTTTGAATATTTGCCAATGCCATTGCATTCGCAGTGAGCTTGAATTGATCTGCTAACAAACCTTCTGCACGCGTCTCTGCAGGAATTAAATCCATTCCGCAAATAGGGCAATCTCCTGGTGCTTCACTTAAAATTTGTGGATGCATCGAGCAGGTCCATCTTTCATTTTTATCAGCTATCTCGATATGCTCATGTACTGTATTTGTACTAGATAAGTTTCCAAAAACCAACCAACCTAAAAATAAACCAACGAGTAAAGTTCCTAAATAAAATCTATATTTTTTCATTGCTATTTGTTTTTTCTTGCTGCTATTTTTCTAACAGTTTTAGAGGTTGTAAACCATAATAAAAACCCACTAAACACTGTAATTAATCCTAGAAGAGAGAACGCTCTTAAAATAATGGTATTAAAATTGTCTCTGCCTTCATAATCCATCGTATGCGTCATCCATAAAAAATCAAACCAACGCCAATCTTGGTGTCTTACTGTTTGAAATTTACCGTCTATAATAGATACGTATGCTTTTATATTTTCATCTGATTTGTAAGATATTACGAAAGCTGGTAGCAATTTCTTCCTGTATTCGTTATGTTTTCCTGCCTCCTTAATTAAATCGATGGCAACTACTTCCAAGTCTTGTTTCATATAATTTTTAGCCACATAAAGCGCTTCTAGCTCCGTAATTCTGTTCTTTAATTTTCCATTATTTGCATTGATTAACTGAGAATTATTCACCCAATAATAAGGTGTGTTGTCTAAATCTCTCAATTCAATTGTTTTTAAACCACCTATAACTTTAATTGCAGTCGGACTCATGAGACTATCAAACGCTTTGGGTTGATATTCTAAGTTTTTAAATTGGTCTCCATGAATTTCATCAATATCTGTCCAACTAAAATACAAACCACTTATAGTCCAAAGTAAGAATTGAACCCCTAAAAACAACCCTAAATATCGATGGGTTTTTCTAATTTTTAATGCCGTTTCTCTTTGTACCATTTATCTTTGTATTGTAAAATTAAAAGAAATTGAAACCTTTTCCCAAGCCAATGAAATGCTACCTTCATTGTTGTTAACCTTTTTTACTTTGTATTCTAAATGTTCTGTGACTGTTTCAGAAATGATTGGTTTTACCTTCAAGCGCAAAACATCATCCTTTGTATCGTATTCATCTTTTCCATGCTGGTCCCAATTGGTATTAAAAATAACAATCCATTCCTCTTTTGAAGGAATTATAAAAAACCCATATTTTCCGACAGTAAGCGTTTTACCTGCTATGACTAAATCTTTGTTTGTTTCTAACCAAGTTGCATTGTGCGCGCCTGCTTGCCAAACCGCGTCATAAGACAATAAACCTCCAAAAATGATTCTATTTCTAACACCAGGTGAAGAATAATCCATATGAATATGAGCGTCTCCAATCATTGTCATTGCAGTTGCATGCGGACTTAAAACCTTCTTTTTTGTTGGTTTTACTTGCTGTTTTATTTCCTGAGCGTTTGGTATTTCTTTCTTTTCATTCTTGTTTAGGTTTTTACAACCAACAAATAAAATAGCGAAACAAAGTATTGTAAGTAATTTTCTCATAATCTGTTAATTTAAAAGATGTTTAAAAGCATTAATACAGCCATTACAATCATAATAGCATTTTCTATGAAAGTGGCTTCAGTCATCGGTAATTTAAGTGCAGTACCTAAACAAGCACAACGAATTGATTTTTTATCTAAAAGTGTTTTTGTGACTCCAATAGTTGTTATTCCTAAAATAACTAGTGTTGCTACCAAAGCTATATCTATTTCAAAACGCATTAAAAATAGCAACCCTAATGCCGTTTCTATAAATGGATATATTTTACCATAAAAAGGAACTTTTTTCGCAATAGGATCATACATACCAAAAGACATTTTAAACCCATTTAAATCTAACATTTTAAAGAAGCTAAAAACAATATAAAATAAACCCATAAAATCTAACATAAATTCACCTAAAAACCACTCTTTATAATTTAACAATACACTTGTTGTTGTAATATAAAATATGATGATTAATAATGGTTTTAATTTTGCTAATTTACTTTTCTTTTCTTCTAGAGAAACAAAAGAAGTATCTGCAATTGCAACCTCTTTGTGTTCTACCTTCTTGGATATTTTAAATTTTTCTGGCAATGCCTTTTGAAGCACGGCAGTTGCAATATGCGTATTCATTGTAATAATTGTTTCACCTACTTTAAGGTCAACAAAAACATTGGTAACGTCTTCTATTTCGATTAAATTTTTTTCCACGGAAGCCTGACAACCACCGCATGTCATTCCCACTACTGTATATATATGTTTCATTATTATTGCGCTAAGTAGTTAATAATTGTTGTTTGTATAAAATAATTATTAACCGATTCAATTGTATTCATTTCAAACTTCAATTGCAATTCCTGAATATCTAATATCTCTTTAAAATCAATCATTCCAGTCTCATAATTTTTTACTAAAATTTCTTCTGCATTTTTAGCTTGCTTCAAATTTTTAACCTGAGTTTCATAACTAACTCTTGCAAAAACTCTGTTATTTATTGCATTATCTAAAAGTACTTCTAATGCATTTAAACGATCTTGTTTTTGTACTAAAAATTCTTGTTGTTGTAATTCGTTCTGTTTGGTTTTTGATTTGTAAGTAGTATTAAATATTGGAATAGATATAGATAACATTGGCATTAAAATGTCTTTTCCGTTATCACTGAAATTTAAATCCGTTCGATTAGAAACATTCACATAATCTAACCCAAAACCAATCGTAGGTTTATTTTCCTTTTGATTTAACAATTCAGATTTCTCTATAGATTGATACAGTTTATCGTATTTTAATAATTCTGGATGAAAAACTAACTTTTCAGGATTCATTTCAAAATCTACTGAAGGAATATCCAAAGCATTTAAAGTATTAATGGCTGTATCCTTATCACGATTTAAAAGTTTATTAAAATTAGTTTGTTCAGATATATACTGTTGTTCTAAAAACCTGATTAATTGTTGAATTTCATTTGTACGTATTTGCAATAGCAATATATCTACAACAGATGCTTTACCAACTTCAACAGATTTTAAAGCTAATATTTCATATGTTTTAAGCAATTTTATATTGTTATTTAAAATTGCTTTTTTTGCTGTATTTGTAGCTAACTTGTAATACGATTTCGAAACTGAAACTATTAGTTTTCTTTTTGCAATTGTAATATCTTCATACTTTGTAAACGCTAAAGAATTTATATAGTTTTCTCTTGCTGTAATGCTACCAAACCAAGGTAATCTTTGCTTGATAGATACTTTAAAACGTTGCGCTCCTGTTCTTGTTTCTGGTTCACTTACAAAATATCCAACTCCAAAATCAGTGTTTGGCAATGTATTTACTTCGTTTACTTTTTCGGAAGCAATACGGTATTGCAATTCAAATTTTTTAATTTTTGGACTATTCAACAACGATTCACTAATCAAAGATTGTAATTCTTGTGCACCTAAAAAATTAATAGTGAAAAGTGAAAAACTAAAAATAAAGATTATTTTTATATCAAATTTTATAAGTTTCATTTTGATGCTTTTTTAAGTTGAAATTCTTTTTTCCAGCTATATAACACTGGTACAACAAATAGTGTTATTAAGGCAATTAACATACCTCCAAAACTTGGTATCGCCATTGGTATCATAATGTCACTTCCGCGACCTGTTGATGTTAAAATTGGTAGTAAAGCCAATATAGTCGTTGCCGTAGTCATTAAACACGGTCGAATACGTTTTTCTCCTGCTTCAACAACAGCTGCTCTTACCTCTTTTTTATTTTCTGGAGAATTTCTGTCGAAAGTCTGTGTTAGGTAAGTTGCCATTACAACTCCATCATCCGTCGCTATTCCGAATAGTGCAATAAAGCCAACCCAAACGGCAACACTTAAATTAATAGGATGCATTTGAAATAATTCTCGGACATTCTCTCCCAAGAAATTAAAGTTTAAAAACCAATCTTGTCCATACAACCAAATCATTATAAATCCGCCTGAAAACGCAACAGCTATTCCTGTAAACACCATAAATGATGTGGATACAGAACGAAATTGAAAATACAATATTAAAAAAATAATTATCAATGCCAAAGGCACCACAACAGACAATGTTTTTTCTGCTCTTAACTGATTTTCATAGGTTCCTGTAAACTTATAGTTAATTCCCTTTGGAACTATTAATGCACCAGAATCAATTTTTTGCTGAATTAAAGCTTGTGCATTCTCAACCACACCTACTTCTGCAAAACCATCCAATTTATCAAACAAAACATACCCTATTAAAAAAGTGTCTTCGCTTTTAATAACTTGTGGTCCTTTTTCATATCTAATGGTTGCAAGTTCACTTAATGGAACTTGATTGCCATTTGAAACAGGAATGTAAATTTGCTTTAAATCTTCAGGATTTGCTCTTAACTCTCTAGGGTAGCGCACTCTTACTCCATATCGTTCGCGTCCTTCAATAGTTTCAGTCAATACCATTCCACCAACAGCAACTTTTAAGACCTCTTGTACGTCTTGTATTGAGATGCCATAACGTGCTATTTTTTCTCGATTAATATCAATTAACAAATAGGGTTTCCCTACAATTCGATCTGCAAATACAGCTTCTTTTTTTACACCATCCACTTCTTTTAGTATACTTTCTAACTGAATACCAAATGCTTCAATCTGCTTTAAATCTGCCCCTTTTACCTTAATTCCCATAGGCGATCGCATTCCGGTTTGCAACATAACCAATCGGGTTTCAATAGGTTGTAATTTCGGAGCAGAAGTTACTCCAGGTAATTTTGTTACTCTAATAATTTCTTTCCAAATATCGTTTGGAGATTTAATTTCTGGTCTCCAGTTTCGGTAAAATACACCATCTTCATCTTCTATTAATTGTTGCCTTGTATTCAAAGACTTCCAAACAGCGTATTGTTCTGCTCTTAATGACATTCCGTTTTTCAATACATATTCATTGTCACTATTGATTTTGTAACGCTGGCGTATTCCGTTCTCATCCAGCATATATTCAGATTTATATTGAATAATATTCTCGTACATTGACAAAGGTGCTGGGTCTAAAGCGGATGTTGTTCTACCTGCTTTACCAACAACCGTTTTTATCTCTGGAATACCAGCTACTGCCATATCTAATTGTTGTAAAACTCGTTTATTTTCAGTTACACCTGCGTGAGGCATGGAAGTAGGCATCAATAAAAAAGAACCTTCATTTAAGGATGGTATAAACTCTTTCCCTGTATTTTTCATAATGAAAACACCCGAAATCACTAAAGCAGTAGGTATTGAAAGAAATAATAATTTATTTTCTAAACACCATCTTAAAATTCTAGTATAATAGCTTTTAAATAAAGTAAAAACACCTAATAACCCAAAACAAATAATACTTACAAAAACAAGATTTAAAAAGATACTTTTATCTAATCCTAAAGGTCTCCAGTATTCAACTAATAGCATTACAATTGTTAATATAGAAACTATAATATTAATCCAATTAGCTAACTTATTAGTTATCTTATTGTGAACTTTCAATAACCCTGTAACCCCAAATGCTATTAATATCAAGCCTAACCAATACCCGTATAAAAAAGCAATTAAACCTATTGAAATTAAAGCTAAATTGATGGCAAATGTCAAACTTTTTTTAATACTTTTCTTTCGGAATAAAAAAGCTGCAAAAGGCGGAATTAAAAATAACGCAATAATTAAAGAAGCAGTTAACGCAAAAGTTTTTGTAAAAGCAAGTGGCCTAAATAATTTTCCTTCTGCCCCTATCATAGTAAAAACAGGAATAAAGCTAATTATAGTGGTCATTACAGCTGTTACTATTGCACCTGAAACTTCCACCGTTGCATTATAAACTATTGTATTTATTGATAATTTTTTATCAGCTTCCTCGAGATGTCTTATAATATTTTCTGAAAGTATAATACCCACATCTACCATAGTTCCTATAGCTATTGCAATACCAGACAATGCAACAATATTTGCATCTACATTAAATAATTTCATTGCTATAAAGACCATTAACACCGCGACTGGTAATAAACTAGAAATTAAAATGGAGGCTTTTAAATTAAAAACCATAATTACAATTACTAAAATGGTAATTAAAATCTCTAAATTTAATGCTTCCTTTAGAGTTCCTAATGTTTCCTTTATCAATTCAGATCGATCATAAAAAGGAACAATAGTAACTTGAGAGGTCCTACCGTCTGATAAAACCTTATTTGGTAAACCTGTACTTAATTCGATAATCTTGGCCTTTACATTCGTAATCACCTCCATCGGATTGGCTCCGTATCTTGCAACTACAACTCCACCGACAACTTCAGCCCCTTCTTTATCCAATATTCCTCTTCGTGCAGCTGGACCTAATGAAACTTTCCCAATATCCTTAATACGGATAGAATGATAATTTTCAGACACTACAACTGCATTTTCTATATCTGAAATTGACTTTATATAACCCAAACCTCGAACTAAGTACTCAGCTTGGTTAATCTCTAAAGTTTGTGCACCAATATCCTTGTTACTCTCCTTTACTGCTTTTACAACGTCCTTTAATCCGATGTTGTATTGTCGAAGTAACTCTGGATTAACATCTACCTGATATTCTTGAATATAACCACCGATGGAAGCAACTTCAGAAACCCCACGAGAAGATGACAAAGCATATTTTATATAGTAATCTTGTATCCGTCGTAATTCATGTAAATCCCAGCCTCCTGTAATATTTCCATCTTCATCACGCCCTTCTAAAGTATACCAAAATACTTGTCCTAATCCAGTTGCATCCGGACCTAAAGAAGGTATAATATCATCTGGAAGTAATCCGTTTGGCAATGAATTTAGTTTTTCTAGAATACGACTACGACTCCAATAGAACTCAATATCTTCTTCAAATATAATATAGATACTAGAAAACCCAAACATAGAAGAACTACGTATTGTTTTAACCCCTGGAATACCAAGCAAAGACGTAGTTAATGGGTATGTAATTTGATCTTCGATGTCTTGCGGTGAACGTCCAGACCAATTAGTAAATAGAATCTGTTGGTTTTCACCTATATCCGGTATAGCATCTACCGCTACTGGATTATTGGGCAGAAAGCCAATATCTAAATTAAAAGGTGCATTCACGGTTCCCCATCCTACAAAAAGAACCAGTATTAAAACTGCTATTAGTTTATTTTCTATTAAAAATTTGATGCTTTTATTTAGCATTGACTTAAGTTATAAAACAATTAGATATGGATGCTTAAAAAATACCGAATACAGCAAAATATCCATATTACAAAAAGCCATAGGATACTAGCGTCTATTGTTTAAAAATTAAATTAAATACGTTTCAGCTAATTTGTAGAGTTGCCTACTAACGAGTGGTTCACTGTATGCTTGGTACGAGGATACCGCAGTATCTGAACTTTCAAAAAGTTGGACATACGTGTATATAAATGAAGTGATAAATACTTGTTGTTCAAAGGGAATGGTAGTTATCGATAGCTGCATTTCGTCTTGCCCATCAATAATCATTTGTTTGTCATTGCAACAATTACTTTTTACAATAGCACAACCCTCTGCTGCTGGTTTTTCCATTTCCATACCACAACCTGTTGCTTTCTGAAACATAGAAGTTGCTACCAAAGTGTCTCCACAAAAATGCATGTCTATAGTAAATGACATTGTAGAAAATAAAACTACAAAAGCCATTACAGTTGCCAATATTTTATGTGAAATTTTTTTCATCATTCAGACAAATATATAAAAAAAGTAACTATTAATTATTATAGAAACGAGAATAATCAAATCATTAAACTTATTAATAGCAAATTACTAAGAACAATAAAGAAAAACAAACTTTAACCAATTTTGCTATCCATAGTATAGCTTAACTATTTTTCATAAAAAAACCTCATATCGTTAGATATGAGGTTTTATACATCTTGTTATTTCAAGATTAAGAAAGGCGGCGACCTACTCTCCCACATAAATGCAGTACCATCGGCGCTATTGGGCTTAACTTCTCTGTTCGAGATGGGAAGAGGTGAGCCCCAATGCAATAACCACCCTAAGATTTTC
>Ga0209197_1002371_pt1 | contig 11020 bp, 5 predicted proteins | sample COGITO_mtgs_1105_4_FD_184802 | JGI IMG/M metagenome (GOLD analysis project Ga0209197, IMG submission 184802) | Pelagic marine microbial communities from North Sea - COGITO_mtgs_110512 (SPAdes) (version 2) | ecosystem: Environmental > Aquatic > Marine > Epipelagic ... | reverse complement strand
ATTTTTTTGGGTTTTTACTTGATCTGGTTTCAAAGGTGTATGAGGTGCAGGAAATGTTGCTAATAAAAAAACTTTTAAAAGTTACTTGAATAATATTCCTAAGCTTGACCGTACAGTAATCGTACAAATTTAAATACTAAAAAACCTCAACGTATTGAAAATCAATATGATGAGGTTTTATTTTGAGGTGTCGAGCGGATTCGAACCGCTGTAGATGGTGTTGCAGACCACTGCCTAGCCACTCGGCCACGACACCTTTTTGAGACTGCAAATTTACATCATTTATCTAGTAATCCAAGTTTTTTTGAACTTAACGTTCTTTTGAAAGAATAATTACAACTTCTTGAACGTTTCCTCCTATTGGTGGATTTATTTTAGCTACACTTACTGATGCTTTGATAATCATTTTCAATTCTTTAAAAAACCGATCTAAAATACGTTTGGCAACTTCCTCTAATAGCTTAGATCTAATGGCCATTTCTTCTTTCACAATGAAGTTTAAATGAACATAATCTACGGTATCCGTAAGTTCATCAGTTAAGGAAGATTTAGACAAATTGGCCTCAACTTCAATATCTACTCGATACCAAGAACCAATTTTTGCTTCTTCATCTAGACAACCGTGATGCGCGTATAATTTAATATTGTTTACTTGTATCTTTCCCATACATTATAGTTTCTCCCACATTTTTTGAGAATTTAATCTGAAAGACCCTAAATGGTTAAAGTTGCATTGATCTGGGGGGATAATCGACAAAAAAGATTCTTCCTTTTTATTATTGTAGAGATAATAAGCTTCTCCAATAATGGGCTCAAAATTAAATTTAGCATTGTAAACTAAATCATTGTATTCAAACTGTTCCATCATTTCTTCATAGTCCTTTTTCAATTCATCAAACTTACTTTTGAATTGTTTGTTAACCCTATCTACACCATCATTTCTCCATGTTGCTGTATTTAAAGGTTTAATTACAGGTGAACTTGCACTTGTTGCATAGGGTTTTATAGCTGCATCATATTGCTGCGTTTCTTCATCAAAAACTACTAAATCTGGTTTCTTTGCCATCTATCTATTTAATGGGGTAAAATTACTACAAAAAAATATTTTTTTTTCTTAAAGTAATCAAAATTATAATCACAGAGTAATCCGCTTATTTTGCTTAATTTTGACTACTCATTTTTAGTTGAAACTCAATGTCTGAAGAAAAAAAACCGCTTAATTTTATTGAGCAAATTATTGAAGAAGATTTGGCAAACGGAATGCCAAAAGAAAATTTACGTTTTCGTTTCCCTCCAGAACCAAATGGATATTTACATATAGGCCATACAAAAGCCATCGGAATTAGTTTTGGCTTGGGAGAAAAATACAATGCTCCTGTAAACCTTCGTTTTGACGACACAAATCCTGCAAAAGAGGAGCAAGAATATGTAGATGCTATTAAAAATGACATTACATGGTTAGGATATGAATGGGCAAACGAATTGTATTCTTCAGATTATTTTCAACAACTTTATGATTGGGCACTTTTAATGGTTAAAGAAGGAAAAGCCTATGTAGATAGTCAATCTTCAGAAGCGATGCGAGAACAAAAAGGAACACCAACGGAACCCGGAACCAATAGCCCTTTTAGAACTCGTTCAATAGTCGAAAATTTAGATTTATTCCAAAAAATGAAAGATGGTGAGTTTCAAGAAGGGGAACATATCTTGCGTGCGAAAATAGACATGACGAGTCCAAACATGTTACTTAGAGACCCTATCATGTATCGAGTTTTGTATAAAGAACATCACAGAACTGGAAACGACTGGAACATATATCCAATGTATGATTGGACACATGGAGAGAGTGATTATATAGAACAAATATCTCATTCTTTATGTTCATTAGAATTTAAACCTCACAGAGATTTATATGATTGGTTTAGAGATCTTGTATATGAGTATGGTAAAGATCAATTTCCAAACCCTCCAAAACAACGTGAGTTTTCACGTTTAAATTTAAGTTATACCATTATGAGCAAACGTAAATTAATGCGTTTGGTAGAAGGTGGTGTGGTTTCTGGATGGGACGATCCAAGAATGCCAACTATTTCAGGATTAAGAAGACGAGGTTATACACCCGCATCAATTAAAAGTTTTATTGAAACTGTTGGAGTTTCTAAACGAGAAAACATCATTGATGTAGCATTATTAGAATTTAAAATCCGTGAAGATTTAAACAAAACTGCTAAAAGGGTGATGGGTGTTTTAGATCCTGTAAAAGTGGTAATTACAAATTACCCTGAAGGTAAAGAAGAGCTTTTAGACGCAAGTTACAACGATTATGAAGAAGGTTTTGGATCTAGAGAAGTGCCTTTTTCAAGAGAACTCTATATAGAAAAAGAAGATTTTAGAGAGGAAGCAAATAAAAAATTCTTCCGCTTAAAATTAGGAAAAGAGGTTCGATTAAAGAACGCCTACATTATTAAAGCAGAAAGTTGCACCAAAGATACTGAAGGAAATATTATTGAGATTCAATGTACCTATGATCCTTTAAGTAAATCTGGAAGTGGAACCGAAGAAAGCACCCGTAAAGTAAAAGGAACTTTGCATTGGGTTTCTATTAACCATGCTGTAAAAGCAGAGGTAAGAGCCTATGACAGATTGTTTTCTGATGAAGCACCAGACAGCGATAAAAATAAAGATTTTATGGAGTTTTTAAATCCAACTTCTTTAGAAATTATCAATGCTTTTCTAGAACCTAGTTTGAAAACAGCGAGTATTGGTGAAAGGTTTCAATTTCAACGCTTAGGATATTTTGCTGTTGATAAGGATACAACATCAGGTGTCTTAGTTTTTAATAAAACAGTTGGCCTGAGAGATAATTGGTCTTCTAAAAAATAAACAATCCAGATTATAAACAAGAATTAGTTTTATATTTAAAAATATTTCCAGAAAAAAGGTGCTTGATTTTTAATCAAACACCTTTTTTTATGGATTGTAATCTGTTATGTTACTTTATTTAGTAACTATTTAAAATTGATATTTAAGTATAAATTCTAAAGATCCTCTTTCATCTACAAGATACAAATCAGAATTTGTAGTGTCATACGCAGCTCCTAATTTTAGCTTATTTGCTACTTGAACCAATGTGTAAATAGATGTCATTTCTTCTACTCTGTAATTCATTCCAATAATTAATTTTTCTTGAATATCTAAAGAGGCTCCAATATCATAGCTATTTGGCGCTCCTTCAACACTTCGCATCATAAACATTGGGGTTAACATTAGATTTTCATTGAGCGTAAAGTTAATACCTGTTCCTATATAAAAATGAGAATTATCTACTGCAACACTCGGAGCATTTCCTTGTTTCTCATATCGTTCCCCTTTCAAAAAATTTGGAGTTGAAACTGTAATGTAAAACTTATCATTCTGAATATGCATTCCCGCTCCTACATGAGGATTGAAAAAATCTTGATTCTCTAAAAATAAAGGATCATCTCCACCATTGTATGCTCTTGTTAGGTCTATGTTGGTAAATCCTCCTCCAGCTTTTATTCCAAAATAAAGATTCGTTTGTTCTGACATCTTAAGTTTGTATGAGATATCTAAAGCTATGTCTGTTTGTTTTAAAATAAAAACATTGTCGTTAATTACAGAAATCCCTAAACCAAGATTCTTACCAACTCCTTTTGAGTAGGACATAGAGATTGTTCTAGGCGCATCATCTATTCCTATAAATTGACTTCTATACACCAAATTTAATTCTGGACTATCCTTTATTCCCGCATAAGCAGGGTTAATGATATTCATATTAAAATTATACAAAGTAAAATTTGGATCTTGTTGTGCCTCAGCTTTATTACTTATTAAAAAAGTAAAGGTAAATGCTATAATTGTTATGATTGATTTTCTCATTTTTATTATTTTTTTAAATTGATAGGTCATTTAACTTTTAATGATTAATAATTAATATAAAGCCATCCTCTGACAAATGCGTTTCCATCTCCTAAGTCTAACATGAAAATATATGCACCTACAGGTAGTTTATACCCGTTGCTATTTCCGGATAACTGATTTGATTCTCCATTCCAGTCATTCTGGTAGCCTCTTTGTTCAAAGACTAACTTACCCGATCTATTGAAAACTTTTACAACATTGTTTGGATATGCTAAAATCTTTTCTATCGTCCAAACATCATTAATTCCATCTCCATTAGGTGAAAAACCATATCTCGTTGTATTTCTAATAGCTGAAGCACAAGTGCTAAAATCAGAATCTTGACTGTCAACAATACCATCTCCATCACAATCTTCATCTGGATTTGTAATATCCGCATACAAGGTTGGTTGAGTTAAGGTATAGTTTCCACTGTCTGACCCAGTAATAGTATATCCTGTGGTGGTAATCATAATTAAAATACCTGGTTCAGGACTCTCAAAAGTAAAGACTGGAGAACCTCCTAAGGTCACATCATCATTTGATACAATTCCTGAAAGAATCGCTGTACCTGTTGTGGTAGCAACCGTTGTTTCATCGTATACTTTATTCTTTCCAACCAATCCAATAATTATTAAATCAGCCGGTGTAATCTCAAAAGTACTCTCTACAAAACTGATACTATAGTTTATATCTGCCGCACCTGATGGGGTGATCGTGTAGGTTCCTACATCTTCACCTACTGCTCTAGTGTTTGTTACCGGCGTATCTAAATTCGCCTCTGTATCTCCATTAACAAAGCCTGTAATCATATAGGTTAACGTAGGATCATTATTCCCATATACTTTAGAAAGCCCTGAATCTGCTGTTACTAGTAAGGCGGCTTGTGTAATTTCAAAAGTGCTCGTTACAAAACTAATACTGTAGTTTATATCTGCTGCTCCTGAAGGTGTGATTGTATACTGTCCCACATCTTCTCCGCCAGCTCTTGAAATACTTACTGGTGTATCTAAGCTTGCTTCGTTGTCTACTCCTATAAATCCTGTAATCATATAAGTAAATATTGGATCGGTTGTTCCATAGACTTTAGAAAAACCTGCATCAGCTGTTACTGTTAAACTAGCTGGCGTAATTTCAAAAGTGCTCGTTACAAAACTGATACTGTAATTACTATCAGATGCACCTGAAGGTGTGATTGTGTAAGCTCCTACATCTTCTCCGGCAACTCTAGCAATCATTACTGGCGTATCTAAATCGGCCTCTGTATCTGCGCCTTGGAATCCTGAAATCATGTAAGTTAAGGTTGGGTCAACTGTTCCATACACTTTAGAAAGTCCTGCATCTGCCGTTACAGTTAAACCAGCTGGTGTAATAGTAAAAGTGCTTGTTACAAAACTTATCGAATAATTAGAATCCGTTGCTCCTGAAGGTGTGATTGTATAATCTCCTACATTCTCTCCTGCTACTCTGAAAATCATAACTCCTGTATCTAAACTTGCTTCATTATCTGTGCCTTGGAATCCTGTAATGGTATAGCTAAGAACTGGATCTATTGCTCCATATACCTTCCCTTGTCCTGCATCAGCAGTTACTGTTAAACCAGCTTGCGTAATGCTAAAGGTGCTTCCTACAAAGCTAATTGTATAATTGGCATCTGTTGCTCCTGAGGTAGTAATTGCGTAATCTCCTACATCTTCTCCAGCTGCTCTAGAAATCATTACTGATGTATCTAAATCTGCTTCTGTATCTCCATTTACAAATCCTGAAATCATGTAAGTAAGTGTTGGATCGGCTGATCCATACACTTTCCCTTGTCCTGCATCAGCAGTTACTGTTAAACCAGCTTGCGTAATGCTAAAGGTGCTTCCTACAAAGCTAATTGTATAATTGGCATCCGTTGCTCCTGAGATAGTAATTGCGTAATCTCCTACATCTTCTCCAGCTGCTCTAGAAATCATTACTGATGTATCTAAATCTGCTTCTATATCTCCATTTACAAATCCTGAAATCATGTAAGTAAGTGTTGGATCGGCTGATCCATACACTTTCCCTTGTCCTGCATCAGCAGTTACTGTTAAACCAGCTTGCGTAATGCTAAAGGTGCTTCCTACAAAGCTAATTGTATAATTGGCATCCGTTGCTCCTGAGACCGTAATTGCGTAATCGCCTACATCTTCTCCAGCTGCTCTAGAAATCATTACTGATGTATCTAAATCTGCTTCTGTATCTCCATTTACAAAGCCTGAAATCATATAAGTAAGTGTTGGATCGGCTGATCCATACACTTTCCCTTGTCCTGCATCAGCAGTTAGTGTGATTGCACGTCTGTTAATCGTTAAATCTCCCGTTTGATAAGCAACTAAATAGTTCTCCTGATCAAATCCATTAGAGCCTGTTAAGGTAGCATCTCCTGAGGAGGTTGGAGTTATTAAGATTTCATCGACATAGGTTCCAACATCTGCGGTAGTAGAGGCATCTACTCCTGTTGCACTGACTAAAGTTACTGTATCTATCAACTCTCCATTAGGAAGAATCCCATCTCCATCTAAATCAAGTACTGTAAATGCTGTTTCACCTAAATCTAGTAAATCTCCATAAATCTTATCTTGATTACTGGCAGTTAATGTGATTGCCCGACGATTAATGCTGAAGGATTCATTATTTTTAAAAATTATATTATAATTACTATCTAATGCATTGTAAGCAATAATTTGATAGCTCCCTACATCTTCTCCAGGAATTCTTATAATTGTTACAGGTGTATCTAAATCTACTTCTGTATCACCATTTACAAATCCTGAGATACTGTAATTTAATGATGGGTCTGCATCCCCATATGTTTTTTCTCCATAATCCGTAGAGACCTCTAAGCTGGCTGCTGTAATACTAAAAGTATTCGTTACAAAGTTAATATTATAATTAGCATCGGTAGCTGAACCAGAAATGGCATAGATTCCCACGTCTTCTCCAGCAGTTCTGGCAATTGTTACTGGCGTATCTAAATCTGCTTCTGTATTGCCATTAACAAATCCTGAAATACTGTAAGTTAACGTTGGGTCTGATGCTCCATACACTTTCGTTAATCCTGCAGTAGCAGAAATGGTTAAACCAGCTTGTGTAATATCTGCAGACAACGTTGGTTGTGTTAGCATATAATTCGCACTATCCACACCACCTATAATATATCCTGAAGTGGCAACCGAAATTACTGTTCCTACATTGGCACTCGCAAAGCTAAAGATTGAGCTTCCACCTAAGGTTACGTCATCTCCAGTTTCTACTCCTGATAAAACTGCTGTTCCTGAGGTAGTAGCTGAAGTAATCCCGTCATAAACCTTATTATCTGCTGAAATACCTGTAATAGTTAATTCTTTTTGGGTAATATCTGCCGATAAAGTAGGTTGTGTAAGCGTGTAGTTCGCTGAAGCTGTTCCTGAGATGGTATATCCTGAAGTATTTACGGTAATAGCTGTTCCAACGTTTGCAGTCGCAAAAGTAAAAATAGGTGATCCTCCTAAAGATACATCATCACCAGATATTCCACTTAATAAAGTAGCAGATCCTGTTGTAGATGCTGCTGTTGTTCCGTCATAGACTTTATCAACCCCTGAAATACCTGTTATGGTTAATCCTTTGGAAGTGATGTCTGCTAGTAAGTCAGGTTGTATAAGCGAGTAGTTGCCTACATTAGTCCCTGAAATTAAATAACCTGAGGTGTTTATCGTGATGTTTGAACCTACATTGGCACTCACAAAGGCAAAGCTTGGTGAGCCTACTAAGTAAAGGTTATCACCTGATACTAGTCCTGATAAAGCTGCTGTTCCTGTTATAGATCCTGCTGTTGTTCCGTCATAGACTTTATCATTCCCTGAAATACCTGTTATGGTTAATACTTTGGCAGTGATGTCTGCGGATAAGGTTGGCTGAGTTAAGGTATAGTTTCCTGAGTCTGCACCTGAGATGATATATCCTACAGTATTAACAGTAATTCCTGTTCCTGCATTTACACTAGCAAAGGTAAAGCTTGGGGTTCCACCCAAGGTTACGATATCTCCCGTATCTAGTCCTAATAAAGCTGCTGCTCCTGTGGCATCAGCAAACGTAGAACCATCATACACCTTGTTCACTCCTGCAATGCCTGTAATAGTTAATGCTTTTGGAGTAATATCTGCTGATAGGGTAGGTTGTGTTAAGATATATTTCCCTGCATCAGCTCCTGAAAGGGTATATCCTGTGGTATTAACGGTGATGTCTGTACCTACATTGACACTTGCAAAGGTAAAGGTTGGTGATCCTGATACAAATACTTCATCACCTGAAACAACTCCAGATAAACTGGGTGTTCCTGAAGCAGACCCTGTTGTCGCTCCATCATATGTTTTGTTGTCTACTGAAACCCCATTTATGGTAAGGTTTATCGGAGATAGTACCGTAAAGTCGTCTATTCTGGCAAAATATTGATCTCTTGATGTAGAATGCAATGCTATTCTAACATCTTGCCCCTCATATGCATCCAAACTATAAGTAAAGACAGAAGGAACTCCAGGTAATAATAAATTAGTTGCTAAAGTTCCTAGAGTAGCCCCAGAAACATCAACTACTAAAACATCAATAACTTCTGGATAATTGGCGAGTGGATTCCACCCTTTAAAATTAAACCCATCGGTTACCCCATCTACTACTGATATTATAGGTGAATACAAATAATCATCATGAGCAGTTGTACTATATGATAAATTCCAAAAAACGTTACCAGTGGAAGTATCAGAAACTAGACCCCATGTATTGGTATCTCCTCCATTACTTACAGACCAACAAGATGCATCTAACGCTGAACCAAGAACAGCAGTCTGAAAATCGTGAACAAAAGCGTTTGTATTTGGAGAACAATCAGCTGAAGATAAAAAAGTAAATTGTACCCAGTCACTGAAATCTCCATTACAATCACTCCGCACATAAATTTCATACCCTGTATTTGCTATAAGCCCAGTTAAAGTAAGAGAATTCGTTGTTGTTGGCGTGCCACTAGCAGTGGGTTGCCCTGTGCCTAAAGCTTGAAAAACATATTCCCAAGCAGTCTCTGATCCTCCAGCGGTCCAAGAAACCGTTGCTTCTGATGAAGATATCGCTGTTGCTGTAAGACTAGTTGGTACTTGACATAAAGGTGCTTCAATTATTTTAACATCATCAATAGCCACATCATCAAAATAATCACCAGAAGTAACTTCGTCTACAATAAATCTAGCCTTAATAGGTCCTGTAATTGTTAAACTAGATAAATCTATAGTTACTTCCACCCAATCTGCTGTATTTGTATTACTTGTATATGCTCCAGTATTCCATGAAGATCCATCGTAAACATCTACCGAAAAATTAACATTTGAATTTCCTTCATTATTACTCAATAAATAAAAGCTTAAAAGAGGTATTGTTAAACCACTTACATCTACAGATGGTGTTTGTAATGTTGTTCCAGTATTATCAGGAGAAGAATCATCTACATAAGCAAAATAACCTCCAGATGCTGATGAGTTTCCTATCGAACCCGCATTTCCAACATGACCTCCTGAAATATTAAATATCCAAGGTTCACCTCCACTCATTGACCAACAATCAGGTATAGATTCCGCATTTTCAAAATCTTGAGAATATGGTGCAGTAAACACCGCACATTCAGTTGTAAAAGAAGTACTTACCCAGCTACTAGTATCTCCAACACAATTGGCACGTACATAAATTTCATAAGCTGTTGATGCTGTTAATCCAGTTAAAGAAAGAGGATTCGTTGTTGTTGCAGTTCCACTAGCTGTAGGTTCTCCTGTACCAGCTGCTTGTACAACATATTCCCAAGCAGTCTCAGAACTACCAGCAGTCCAAGAAACTGTTGCTTCTGATGATGAGCTCACTGAAGCAGCTAAACTAGAGGGTGGTAAACAAGATGGTGGATTAGGAACTACAATTTGGTAAGATGCTGCAAGATACGCACCTGAAATACTAGGTGATCCACTTGCTAAAACAGAGCCATAGGAAGTAACAGAAATAGCGGTTCCGTCCCAACCATCTCCGTAGTAATCATAACAATTAACATAATATGTCCCCGGTGATAGTTCAATATTTTGATTGATTAGACCTCTACCATCCCAATATGATCCATTCCCTTGACCCCATACCTGAGTACCAGAGCCATCTATTGCTGTAGTAATATTTACCCATTTTTCAGTTGCATAAGAACCTCCTGAAGTGGTAATATTAATGGTAGCATTAGGGGCAATTGCTTGATAAGTCCCTAGTGGTACAAGATCATTTAACGTAGTACCACACGTTCCATCTAAAAGGTTTTGTGCTCCAAAGGTCCAATTATTAGAGTCAAACAAACCAGCATTTGGAGAGGCAATATCATTTCTATAGGCATAAGTATCAACATGTTCCCACGCAGTCCCCGTTCCATCTACACCTACTTCACCAAAACGATCTATGACAGCTGATGAATTATCTGTTAATTGAAATGCATCATCTCCATTACTTGAAATACCTGAGTTTGAAATTACATTTTCAGTAATTCCAAATTCAGCGTCTAAATTGGAAATGCTGTTTGTAACATATACAAATGCATTTGAAATGACTCCAAGAGTTGTTAAATCTATATTGTAATTGAAACTTCCTCCGTTAGATTGACGTGACAAATCCCAATCTGTAAAATCGATTGTTCCATCTACATAAATTTCAACAGCTCTGGGTGTAGCTCCTGAACATGGAGCATCAACATAACCAGTTATGACAGCAGTTTGCCCAAAAGAAAATCCAGATATAAATAGCGTTAATAATAAAGTTAAAAAGTAATATTTTTTCATGAGTTAAAATTTTAAATTCTTTATGATGTCTTTATGATGTCTTTATATTGTATAAAGCCAACTAAAATTTAATTTCTTCCGAGCTAATGAGTAATGTTATAATTATTTAAAAAATTAATAAATAATTAAAAAAAACAATCAGAAAACAAATTATATTTTATTAAATATAAGAGGGTTTGTTTGTAATTTTAATTTTAAATGGAAAGCAATGTAGAAATTTATTACTATTTATACAATTTAAAGTTAAT
>Ga0209197_1002370_pt1 | contig 11023 bp, 12 predicted proteins | sample COGITO_mtgs_1105_4_FD_184802 | JGI IMG/M metagenome (GOLD analysis project Ga0209197, IMG submission 184802) | Pelagic marine microbial communities from North Sea - COGITO_mtgs_110512 (SPAdes) (version 2) | ecosystem: Environmental > Aquatic > Marine > Epipelagic ... | reverse complement strand
CTTCGTTTTTCTTTCTATTTCATTGTCATATACCAACCTTAGTGCGGGGGTCTGACATCGACCAGCAGATAGTGAATTATTACTATCATTATATAAATATTTCCATAACATAGGTGATATTTTATATCCAACGATCACATCTAATACTTGACGAGCATGTTGTGCTTTTACCAAATCTAAATTTATTGTAGTAGGGGTCTTAATTGCCTTTAATAACGCAGTTTTGGTTACTTCATGAAATATAATACGATGAGTTGTTTCGGGTGATAATCCAAACTGTTCGCAAATATGCCAAGCAATAGCTTCACCTTCTCTATCATCATCAGCTGCTAATATTATATTTTCTTTTGAGAACTTTGATATAGTCTGTTTCATAAACGCAATATGGTCCTTTTTGTCGGGCAATTCAGTAAATTGTGGTTCAAATGTATCTTTGGTATCTATTGAACGCAGCCCATTTACGCTTCTGATATGCCCTTTTGACGCAATACAACAATAATTGGTTCCAAGATATGATTCTATTTTGGCACATTTTGAAGGGGATTCTACTATAATCAGATAGGTTGCTGAAGAAAGGTTATCTGAAGATTTTATTATTTGTTTTTTTGTATATTTCTTGTAAATCTTTTTAGACATATTGAGAACCTTGACACTAATAATATATAATGTCTTCGTTTTATTAGGTTATTATTAAATTGATTTAAACCTAACTATACGTATAATTATGAAACCATGCAAACATATCAACTACATATCCAAGACAGAAATTATACTAATTGGAATCTATATGATTTATCTACCAATTCTAGTATTGAAAATAGAGAACAATGTAACCCATTAACCAACAAACTCTTTCACGAAGACATTATTGAAATTAACGATAATTGTATAACCAAACTATCCGGTCTTGATAACACAACAACAATACCAGGTGTATTAATATTGGAAGGAAATAAAACATTTGGTAGAACACCTAATAAAAAACGATTGTACTATAGATGTATTCCTGATAACCAACATTATCCAGCGTTCTTAGTTCCATATGATATTAAAATTGGCTTCTCAAAACATCAACAAAATAAATACATATTATTCAAGTATGACAATTGGAACGATAAACATCCGTTTGGTGAATTGACAGAAGTTCTTGGAGATGTTAATAATTTGGAAGTGTTTTACGACTATCAGTTATATTGTAAAGATTTACATAGGTCTATTAAGAATTTGACAAAACAAACCAGCTCAGCATTGAAACCGAAATCACCGATAGATAATACAATCCAACATATTATCAATAACGCAAATTATAAGATAGAAGACCGGACACACGAGTACGTATTTTCAATAGATCCAAATGGAAGCAAAGATTTTGATGATGCGTTTAGCATTGAAACCCAAGATGATGTTTATAAAGTATCGGTCTATATTGCGAATGTATATATCTGGATGGAAGAATTGGACTTATGGGAACACTTAACTGATAGAGTATCAACCATATATTTGCCTGATAAGAAAAGACCTATGTTACCACTTATACTATCCGATTCATTATGTAGTCTCCAAGAAAATGAATTGCGTATAGCATTGGCTATGGATATATATTTTGATAAAAATGGGAATTTATTAGAGAACCGTGAAATAGGTTATAAAAATGTAGTAGTAAAAACACGTAAGAATTATGCATACGAAGAAAAAAAACTATTGAAAAACAACAACTATAAAGAAATGATGCATCTAACAAAATTATTGAAACCTACCGTTCAAGACAGTCACGAATTGGTAGAATATTGGATGATTCGTATGAATAAAGAAGTTGGTAAGTCTTTAAAAAAGAAAGAATGTGGGGTTTTTAGACAAGCCATCTATAAAAATGATATGAATGAAACCCACCCAGAACTTGATGATAATACATCAAGACTGATACGTTCGTGGAATAATACAGATTGTAAATACGTATTATACGATGATGACGTTGTTCTTCGCCACGATATGATGGATGTAGGAGAATACGTTCATATTACTAGTCCTATTCGTCGTATTGTGGATTTATTAAATCAAATTATATTGTCTTCAAGTGAAAAACTTGTGAAAGAACGCAGTATTAACGCAAACCAATTTTTAGAGAAATGGGTAACAAATATGGATGGTTTAAATAAAGATATGAAAACAATACGTAAAGTACAAACCGATTGTCAGGTATTAGAACGATGCACGAATAACCCTGAACTGTTAGGCGATTCACATAAATGTATATTGTTTGGTAAAACGAAGCAACCAGAAGGGATATATTCATATATAGTGTATTTAACTGATGTCAATATATTAACACGGATTAAATCCAGAGAAGAATATCAAGACCTGTCAAAACACACGTGTAAATTGTTTGTGTTTTCAGACGAAGATAACCTAAAAAATAAAATCAAGTGCGAACTACAAAAGTAAATGCTATATATGAACCCACCATAAAAATAAAGGTGTCAAATAAAATATCAATCAAATTATTATGGTATGTTAATCGTAAGGGTTTTGACATTCCAATATATGCCTGCCAATATTCCCATATGGTATGTATAATAAACATATTCAAGAAGTATGCATTTACATTATATCCAAGATAAATATAGATAAGACCGAATAAAAAACCGCTAACAAAATGAGCGATATGCCATATTTCTACGTAAAAACTGTAATTAGAACTTTTATATAGTAATGTATCTAATACCTTTTTTACTGATTGTGGCACGAAAAAGTCACCACTTTTGTAAATCATCTTATGTAAATCAACCATTATAGTATATACACAGAAAAAATACTTTTAGAATCAATATAAAAATATCCCGTCTATATATAATAATATGTATCTTGTAAAGGCTACTTTATTTATGTTGTCTGTGGCGTCACTTACAGTGAACGCTACTAATGTAGAGCGATTTGAGAACTGGGTTCGTGAATTCAGACAAGAATTCCGTAATACCGAGCACCGTGAAGGTATTATGCGTAAATGGATTGAGAATGACAAGTTCATTGATGAAACCAATGCTAAAAATATGACTTACTCTTTAGGACATAACCAGTTTTCTGGTATGGATTCTGATGAGTTCAGTCAATATCTTGGCTATTCTAATCAAGAGGGTGTTCTTGGGCGTAAGTTCAATATGGATAACTTCAAGAAGAAGTTAGATAAGACTAAGTGTCTATATGATTGTGTCAAGCATCACAAGGAGATGACTACACTAAAAACTGTGGAGTGTGTTACTGGTTGTCTTGATAGCGATGAGTTATCCGCAGTTTCTGTACCCGACAGTGTAGATTGGGTTACTGCTGGTGCTGTAACTCCCGTTAAGAACCAGGGACAATGTGGTTCATGTTGGAGTTTCTCTACTACCGGTGCTCTTGAGGGTGCGTTCTTCATCAAGACTGGAACTCTTGACTCTTTCTCAGAGCAACAATTGGTTGATTGTGATACTCGCAAGAATGGAGGTAAGGATATGGGGTGTAATGGTGGTCTAATGGATAACGCATTTTCTTGGATTGAGAAGAATGGAGGTCTTTGTACTGAATCTGCATATCCTTATAACTCTGGCACAACCAAAACTGGTGGTTCTTGTGATACTACTTGTGTGGTTGTTGAGGGCAGTGAGGTTAAGGATTTTGTTGATGTTAAGTCTTCTTCTGATGAAGCAATGATGACAGCATTATCTCAGCAACCTGTTTCTATCGCAATTCAAGCCGACCAAAAGAGTTTCCAATTATACAAGTCTGGTGTATTTACCGATGCTTGTGGAACTGGCTTAGACCACGGGGTCCTCGCAGTTGGGTATGGAACTATGTCTGGTAAGGATTACTACAGAGTAAAGAACTCTTGGGGAGAGACTTGGGGAGATGCTGGGTATATTTATATGGGACGCGGAGCTGAATTTAACAATGGCAGCGGACAGTGTGGTATGCTAATGCAAGCTAGTTACCCGGAACTATAAAAATAGATAAAAATAGATAAAAATAGATAATATATCAAATTTATAGTTGAAATATTATAATATGCAATAAAAAAGAACCCCCGATTGTTCTATTTTTATTTTTTGATTAAATGTCATCAATATCCACATTACCCATATCATCTAATGAAAATGGCACCCCATGTTTCATCGTATTTTGAATGCCTTCTTCTTCCTCTTCTTCATCAACCACATTTGTAAAATCAAATTCATCATCGTCGACTGTAATTCCTACGTGTGATAACTCATTGCGTAATCTCATCACGTTATTCATTGAAATATTTGGCATATTTTTTAGTTGGCTTATTTGAGAATCACTATAAATAGTGAGAATGTCGCAATTTTTTATAGGGTTTTCCCACTCACGTAGTCCAATTAATACGACAGTTGATGTGCTTATCATATTATGTCTCTTTTGTCTTCCGCGAAACTTATTACGAATATGCCCTATCAATCTTTCATTCTGCTCTGTGTAAATTTCACACATTCCATTACCGAACATCTTAGTAACACACGCTACTTCTTCTAGCGCGTCACAGGGCAAACGTAGTTTTTCATCATTACGTTGTTGATGCTTACGTGCAAGCCCCTTTGTCTTAGTTCCTCCAGTTGTGTTCTTTACCATTGTTGTTGTGTTGTTAGTTAACTATTTGTTAGCAAATTTAGAATAATTATATTTTCAATTTTATAGATAATGGCTTAAAATTAATATGGTGATACTATATAAATATGACTTCAGAACAAAATAATCTAACCTTTTATTTAAATATATTGGAAGTCTCGGGAAAAGCAATTGTGAATACATATGTAAATGATATACATCTCCACTTGGATAAACGAGGATTAAAACATACTGTTGATATTATTACCGATGAAGATTTCTATATCAATAATACAATCACTGGAGGAAAAAGCACATTTCCATACAATCATTTCGAAGAGGCACTTAATTCTATGAGAGATGTATTACCATTTACAGGTACTACTAATACCTCTGAAAATACTGTGCCTATTCCTGATACTAATTATGACGATGAGGCTGTTATGGCCGAAATAAAAGAAAAAGAAGAAGATAAAAATCAACTATCATCTACCAATACCCTTACTGAGAATGAATTAGTTACTCGTATGCTTTCATATAACCCTTTGATTCTTGATGATACAACCAATGATAGTAAATATACTCAATCCAAATCAAAAAAAATCGCATTAGACATTCCTGACAACTATACTGGAATTATCCATATATTATTAACTATTAAGGTGAAATCATCTACTGGATTTATTTCAGGTGGCATAACACAACTTAACCAATTTTTAGAAACATACAAAAGAAAAGAGGATTAGTTATATAAGGTTACATATTAAGATTTAAATTTTTATTTTTAGACGGTAAGGGTATATACATACAATACAAGAAGTCATATTAAGGCGAATCATCAGCTTCAGTTAGCTTAGGGGTTGTAGGTTCTTTCGTTTGCTTCTTCTTCGCAACACGAGGTTTCTTTTCTTCTGTAGTAGCCTTCTTTGCTCGTGGTTTCTTAGCAGTCATATCTTCGGCTACTTCAATTGCCGCATTAATCTTATCAATCATAGGAGGTTCTTCGGCAACTTCAACCGCATTAGTAGTAGTAGCAACCATAGGCTCTTCAGTGAGCTCATTCGTAAGATTTTCAATCAGGTTTTCTTGAGATTCATTAGTATTATCCGCGACGGGTTGCGCGTCTGTAGTAGTAGGTGTAGGTGTTGATTCCTTCTTTGTCTTACGAGGTGCTCTTACCTTTTTAGGTTGGCTTGCCTTCTTCTTTTCTTGAATATCCTTACGCATAGCCTTCTTGTTATCTTTCTGATTATCAAAGAAGCCTTGAATAAATGTTTGCTGCTCGTCTACTGTAGCAAACATTTGAACTTGATTAAGGAATTCATCCTTTGTAAATGTTTCAGTCTCAGACATTTGAGACATCATGTAATAGCTAAACTGAATAAACTTGGAATACTTCTCCGTCAATGTTGGAGTTCTTGCCTTCTTCACGGGAGAAGTAGACTGAGTTGTAGATACGTTTGCTGATGACATTGTTATTGGTAAGTTAGTAAGTAATACTTATTAGGTTACTTCTAATAATAAGTGTAAATGTTTTTCAATTTTATAGTATTATTTGAGGGTTAATTCATGTTTTGCAATGATGGGAGAACGCGGAGTATTGTAAATGAATGAATAGTAGTGCGTTATTATGTAGTGTGTGTAGTGTGTGTAGTATGTGTGGTGTGTTGTGGTGTAGTTCGTGTGTGTCGTTGTGTAGTGGTAGGTCGTTGTCAGTATTGCCATTGCGAAGTGTATTGTGTAGTGGGTTGTCATTTGAATGGTCGTATAGTCGTTATTTTTGGGAGAGCTCTCCGTTATTGTAGTGAGTGGGTTAGTGAGTGGGTTAGTGAGTGGGTTAGTGTATGGGTTAGTGTATGGGTTAGTGAGTGGGTTAGTGAGTGGGTTAGTGAGTGGGTTAGTGTATGGGTTAGTGTATGGGTTAGTGTATGGGTTAGTGTATGGGTTAGTGAGTGGGTTAGTGAGTGGGTTAGTGTATGGGTTAGTGTATGGGTTAGTGTATGGGTTAGTGAGTGGGTTAGTGTATGGGTTAGTGTGTATAGTTAGTGTGTATAGTTAGTGTGTATGGGTTAATTGGAGTGGGTAGTGTATGAGTAGTATGAGTGGTTTGTATTTGATTAGGTTGCATATAAGAAACTTTAGATGCGTGCTTAACAATACATAACTTATGTATGTTGAATAATTGTCTGGGTTCCATTGTGATTATTTGGTAATTAATTGAAATACTTTTGTATAATAATCTATAGATAATATTATAAATCAATTTTGTGAGGGTATATGTAGTATATCAATATCCTACTCATTTCTGGTTAGCATATATGAAGCGGTAAATGCCGAATATATACAATAATCCACTAATAAATATCTATCATTGTATATATATTATAGGGTTTGTATGATTGTAGAGTGCCATAGTGACAGTATTGTGTAAGTGTATATGATGTCTTTTGTGTGTAGTTTATGTCAATGTTCTCAATATATAATTATAAATGTTCTAATAGAAATAGAAAATGAGGGTTGTATGAATATATATTGTTGATTTTATAGAGTATATATTCATAATGTAGTATTGAGAACCTTGTAATGAGTGGTGATTTTGTAGGTGTATATGATGTCTTTTGTGTGCGGTTTATGTCAATGTTCTCAATAGTTTATTTAAAATGTGTGAATAGAAATAGAAAAGATGGTTTGTATGAATATATATTGTTGATTTTATAGAGTATATATTCATAATGTGGTATTGAGAACCTTGTAATGAGTGGTGATTTGTATGTGTATATGATGTCTTTTGTGTGCGGTTTATGTCAATGTTCTCAATAGTTTATTTAAAATGTGTGAATAGAAATAGAAAAGATGGTTTGTATGAATATATATTGTTGATTTTATAGAGTATATATTCATAATGTGGTATTGAGAACCTTGTAATGAGTGGTATTAGTTTTATTTTTTGCGTGTTTTATTATTGGATTTCTTGTATTTTCTGGTTCGTTTTCTGCCAGAGCCAGATTGGTTTGTTTTCTCCTCACTACTAATGTAGGTCTTTAATATTTTTTTTATTTCTTGATTATTGGGATAATTAGCTAGCTCTAGTTTATCTAGCTTATCTAGCTCATCTAGCTCATGTCTAATATCATTTAAGTCAATTTCACCTTTCCTTTTCTCAAGCATAAGTTTAATCATATTAATGTCGTCGTTAATTATGGCGTACGCAATAGGGGGTGTACCCATATGAGTCTTCGCATTTATGTTTGCTTTTTTATCCAATAGAATTCTTACTGCTTGCAAATTGCCGTATTCAGCAGCTTCTATTAATGGTGTGGAGATATAATAGGGTTCTTGTTCTACATTCGCACCCTTTTCCAATAATTTGTCAATAATTCCAGAAGATTTATTATGTCTTGCTGCATATATAATAGCAGGAACGTCTTCATCCTCATCCGGGTCATTAATAGTCATATTTGGGTCTGCGTCTTTATTTAAATATTTTCCTACACTTTCTGAACTTCCTTCTTCAAGCGCAAGACGAAGATAATCATTAATCGTATTTGGGTCCTCCGATGTTGAAGGTGCTATACCGCTACCCTTCTGTTTCTTTGAACGAGTTTTGTTAAACTTCTTATTCAGCTTCTTGGGCGTTCTACTTACTTTTCGTGGTCCCATTTCTATATTCTATACTTACATTATTATTATAGATATGTGAATATATTCAGAATGGAGTTTCGCGTTCTCTTAGCGTCATAAGATTGAAAACTTAATCTCTTCGTCTTAATAAGTAATTAAATCAAACTAACATACAAGTTATACCGATATTACAGAAAGCTTATATTCAACTCAACATTAAAGATGGTCTGTAGTTCGTGCAATAAACCGAACCACAATAAGACATCTTGTCAGTGGCGAATTAACAGAGAAGCACTTAGCATAGTTCGTGACGACCCGAATGATCTTTTCCTCCAACAACTTCCAATATTTGGACCGTTTAGTGGACCGGGTATCGAAAAAATGGCAATATTGCTTCGACTAGTACAATGTGGAAGATTAGACCATATTGTCGTGAAGAAAGAGACTGGTTCTTCTGTTTTCGAAAAATACGAAAAGAATATAGAAACTGGAGAGATTACAGTATCTCCATCAAGCTTGGAAGAAGAATTTGTCTATAAGGAACTATACAAGTTGCAAGAGGTAGACCTGCCGAGAGAAGTAGACGAATTCTCAAGAAATCTCGATACCTATAGGTTATCGCAGATAACTCAGGCATCTGCTATCGAACTCGAAGATGTTCCTCGACTTCTAGATATGGCTCTAGTAAGGGGGCGTATTAAGTTCGAACGACATCAATCACGTGCGCCGCGTGAACGCAATCAAGTCGTCCGATTCCCTCAGCAAAACCTACAACAGCAACAACGAGAGATACTCCAACAAGGGTTACCCCAACCTCAACAGGCACCTCAACAGGCACCTCAACAGGCACGTCCACGGGCACCTCAACAGGCACCTCAACAGGCACCTCAACAGGCACCTCAACAGGCACCTCAACAGGCCCGTCCACGGGCACCTCAACAGGCACGTCCACGGGCACCTCAACGGGCACGCCCACCAAAAACCTGTCCCGAATTGTCAGAAAAGCGCGATAAGGTAATTGAGACGGAATCGTGTCCGATATGTATGGATACTATGGGGGAAACCGATATTACAGTGCTTCGGTGCGGGCATACATTCTGTAGTCATTGTGTATTAAGCCACACTCTTCGATGTGCTATGAAACTGGTTGACTGTAGTTGTCCTGTATGTCGGGGGGTTTACATTACACCATCATCGATGCGGGCATAACGTGGGTAAGAGAGAGTAAAAGAGAGAGAGAAATAGTAAAGAATGTAAATTAACTAATTAAAGGTAAAAGCCTTTTTTTATGGAAGCTGTATGGTCTTATTTGTTTGCCTTACTTCGGGGTAAAGCAACACTTATTCATAGGGGGTAATTCGTTATCCTTTTAAAAACGAAAACGAATCGTAAGGTTTATCATATGGACCAGATTGTAAGGGTATATCAAGTGGTTTATAAAGAGGTCCATATAAAGAGGTCCTTATAAAGAGGGCCATATAAAGAGGTCCTTATAAAGAGGGTTACTTAAAAGTATACCAACCGGGTGGGTTAGTGGCTGCGGTATGAAGTGCGAATTTAGTCAAAAATAAGTATCCTACTCAATAATCAATATGTCACTCATTTCTGGATAAGTATTATAACGTATTATGCTGTAAATACACGATATGCTAGATTTATTATAGAATTATATAGGTTATGGTGGAGTACCATCTGGATTCGCCCCTGTCTTAAATCATAAGGTTATCAACTATCCGATTGTGCTGTCTCTATACCAAGACTCTATAACAAGACCTCACCCCAAGACTCTATACCAAGACTCTATACCAAGACTCTATACCAAGACTCTATACCAAGACTCTATACCAAGACTCTATACCAAGACTCTATACCAAGACTCTATAACAAGACTCTATAACAAGGCCTCACACCAAGACTCTATAACAAGACCTCTATAACAAGACCTCTATAACAAGACCTCTATAACAAGACCTCTATAAAAAGACTTCAATAACAAGACTCTATAAAAAGACTTCTATAAAAAGACTTCTATAAAAAGACTTCTATAAAAAGACTTCAATAACAAGACTCAATAACAAGACTCTATAAAAAGACTTCGATAAAATTGAAACTATTATCACATATGTATATTCAATAAACAAATAGTTACATACAGACGTAAATAAAATGCCTGCTATTGAAATCGTATCTACCAAAGAGCAAAAGTTATGGAATGCTCGTACAGCAGAACTAAAAGAACATGCGTCTTATCAAACCAAACAACAATATTTCCCAAGAAATATGGATGAATGGGAAGAGAAAGGTAAGGAAATCGAAAGGAGATATCGCGATGAGCTGTTATCTCTTAACAAAATGAGAAAGGAAGAAGAAGACCGAAAGGAATCAATTAGACCAACAATTAAAAGAACTCCCCTACTTAAACGCACAGTCCCAAAAAAGAACAATATCCCAACTCCAACTATAAGACAATCGATACGTCAAGCGGCCCAAGCATTATTGGATTTAAAAAACTCACGTTAGTAATACAAATATATTATTAGAGAACCCATAAAGTCATTATAAAATGTATAAACAAAATATAAAAACAAACGCCCATATAATTTAGATGGACGTAACAAATGAACCAGAAGAAATAACCGCAAAAGAAGACTACAAAAATAAAAGCATAATCCAATATGAACGTCAAGTAAAAGAACTATTAACAGAGAAACATGAATATATAAAACGAATAGACTATATCCAACACACTATAAATGAATTAGAAGAAAAGAAGGTATTTTTTTGTTATAGTATGGGCGGTCATAAA
>Ga0209197_1002354_pt1 | contig 11071 bp, 4 predicted proteins | sample COGITO_mtgs_1105_4_FD_184802 | JGI IMG/M metagenome (GOLD analysis project Ga0209197, IMG submission 184802) | Pelagic marine microbial communities from North Sea - COGITO_mtgs_110512 (SPAdes) (version 2) | ecosystem: Environmental > Aquatic > Marine > Epipelagic ... | reverse complement strand
AGTTATCGTCTGGTTCTATTAATAGTGATAGTCAATTCGTAGATACTATTGTTATACCCGATGGATATTATACTATTAATGAATTAAAAACGACTATTAACAATCAAGTTGATAAGATAAAAAGAATTCCTACAAATAGTAATGGAAATATTATTCTTGATGGAAGTGCTAATATTGTATATGAAACGGATGGGGTCACTATGATAACCTTAACTACTGATAATTGTTTATGTGAGCCGGATGGAACTCCTACGTATATAAAATGGGGAGATGAAGAACATACTGACATACCTGATAATAGTGCGTCTGGTGATTATGTATTAGACGAATATGGTAACTTCAAAGTAAAATTACAATCCGGTGATTATGTTTATGTAAGTAATCATTTGAAAAACACAAGTGATTTACGCTTTGATTATTATACAAAAGGCTCTATGGGTTCTCAAGGATATTTTTATTCAACCAGTTCTAATATGGAAATCGATTTTACTATTAACGATCGTGGTAATTTCGATAAGTATAATTTCAAATCCAAACTTGGGTGGGTGTTAGGTTTCCGTAATTTAAATTACAATATTATCTATAATTATAATCCAACTGAAGGTGATTACGATGCTACAGATGGTCTTGGTCCAGACGGACAACCCCTAACGTACGGAGAATTTTTAGTCGATTTAAATTCTACCCGATATGTGTATTTAGCATTAGAGGAATTTAACAAAGGAAATCAAAATTCTTTTGTTTCACCAACCGCATCTTCATTAATCAACAAAAATATAATTGCACGTATTTCATTAGACCGTGCTAATTACGGGTTTGGAGAATATTTACCCGCAAATAAACAAAATGGGTATTTATTGAGTGATGTGCGTGGATATAGTGGTAAAATCGATTTACATAAACTTAATCTTCAAGTGGTAAATGATATTGGAACCCCATTACCTTTGAATGGATACGATTTTTCATTATGCTTAGAGGTAGAGCACGATTAATGTGCGAAAAATTGAATTCAAGTATAATATTTGAATTTAATTAAATAAAGCTACTATAATGAGTGAATTCGAGAAAACCCTAGACACTTTCAAATATGACGATACGAATTCATCTGAAACAAAACGTATTGATATTGGAAACACAGGTTCTCCTCCTACTATAAATAACGACTTGGATATAACTGAACTTTCAGTAGAACAAAAATACGCATATAGAAAATTTGTCAAGGGAGAAAACTTATTTATTACTGGACCAGGAGGCACTGGCAAAACTCACTTAATAAAACATCTCCTTGAATTTTCTACAAGCATCAAAAAGGACATACCCGTATGTGCGATGACCGGATGTGCCGCCGTATTATTAGAATGTAACGCACGTACACTTCATTCGTGGAGCGGAATTAAACTAGCAAAGGGTGAAAGTTCAGCTGTTGTAACTAGTGTGTTGCGAAATAAGCACACGGTAAGGAGATGGCAAAAAGCAAAAGGATTAATACTAGATGAGGTTAGTATGTTGTCTAAAAAAATATTTGAAATTATTGAAAAACTCGCACGCGTTATAAAGAAGGATTCCCGTCCATTTGGGGGAATGCAATTAGTATTTACTGGAGATTTCTTTCAATTGCCTCCAGTGGGTACTTCTGGTGAAGATGAAACCAGTCAATTCTGTTTCGAATCTTCAAAATGGACGAATGTATTTAAACCAGAAAATCATATTGAATTAAAGACTATGTTTCGTCAAACCGACCCAGTGTATATAGACATTTTACATCAGATTCGACGTGGATATCTGGATGAAGATAAACAAGCGATACTTGAAAAATATATAAAACGTAAGTTTGATTCGGAGTCAACTAATGGATGTATTCCAACAAAGTTGTTTCCATTGAGGTCGAAAACCGACTATGTAAATGCCATGATGTTTAAACGATTAACCGATAAAGAGTATGTTTCAGAGGCCATTCGTAAAACTGACTGTACTAGCCGGATGGATTCAAATAAGCCGCTTTCGTTTGAAACTATACGTAAATGTCGCGAGTTAAGCGAAAATGAAACGAAATACGAATTGGATTTACTAATGAATAGTATTCCTTCGGCTCAGGTTCTTCGTTTGAAAAAGGGAGCTGCTGTAATGTGTACTGTAAATTTAGATATGGATAACTCTATATGTAATGGTTCTCAGGGCGTTATTACTGACATAAAAGAATTAGCAAATGGTAGTATCTTGCCGATAGTTAGATTCTCTAATGGTATTGAAAAGACGATTCAATTACATCATTGGCAATCTGAAGAATACCCTACATTAGCAATCGGTCAATATCCATTATGCTTGGCGTGGGCGTTAACTATTCATAAAATACAAGGTGCCACATTGAATATGGCTGAAATGGATATCGGTCAAAGTATATTTGAATACGGCCAAAGTTATGTAGCATTATCGCGTGTTCGCTCACTTGATGGCTTGTATCTATCCGCATTTAATAGTAAGAAAATTGGCGCTAACCCAAAGGTAATAGAGTTTTATAATACACTACCTCAACTAGAAGAGGAGACAGATACCAACGACCCAATAATTATAGATAAAGCTATGCCACTAGAATTAGAAGAAGAAACATATCAATCAAAAGACGTAAAGGTAATTAAATTATAATGTATAAAAAATATATAATGGTGGCCGGTAGTATATTACCCGTTACTATACATAATGATAAATTATATTTTTTATTTGGGAAAGAAAATCCATCGGAGAAAAGTGCGAAGGGGTGGTCCGACTTTGGTGGAAGACTAGAAAACAAAGAAACACCATTTGAGGGTGCTATTCGCGAAGGTAGTGAAGAACTTAGTGGATTTTTAGGAAATAAATCACAGTTAAAAACACTTATTCGAAAAAACGGTGGCATTTATAAATTAAAATACGATAATTACCACCTTCATTTGTTTTTTATTGATTATGACGAGAACCTTCCAAAATATTTCAACCAAAACCACCATTTTTTATGGGATAATATGGAACATGATGTATTAAACAAATCAAAACTGTTTGAAAAAATAGAAATTAAATGGTTTTCTGTTGCCGATATGAAAAAATCTCGTAGATCATTTCGCAACTTTTATCAGTATATTACTGACTTACTATTTGAGAATAAAGAGAACATAGAAACATTTGCGAAAACCAAGTTTGTAAAATAGAGTTCATTTAGTCACACACATCTAAAAAAAATACATATTAATTGTATAAGACTGTTAATATGTCCTGGAAACAATATGGAGGTATTCGCAAAAACGATAAACTAAACAATCTTGCGTTAGGCACATTAGTAGCGGATGACATTATATTAAGACAAGTTAAAGTCACAACTCATATATTTGATGATACTATTGTTGCAAAAAAAGATATACAAATTCATAGAAATTTGGATGTTAGCAATAATGTAGATGTAAGTGGAGAATTGGTAGTTCATAAAAACATGCACGCTCCTAATTACGTTATTGGCACAAATAAAGATATTTCATTAAATGTCGAAGAGGATGGTGGTTATAGAGCATATATTTCAGCAGATGTAACTAAGGAATATATTGGTGTTGGCACAAATAAACCGAATGCGTTTTTTGATATAAGTTCTACTGTTGTTGAAAGTTTTGCTATCAGAAATAATTTACCCCATATAAGAAATACAGTGGCTCAAAATAAAAACGATTCAGGTATCGTAATGGACGTAAGTCATAATGTGGCAAGTATCGGATTTTTCTATAACGACATTAGTAATTCATCTTCCGTTCCTCGTTCTAAAATTACATCAGATACCTCAAATGGAATATTTTCATTTGATAGTAGTATTAATAGTATAAACTCACAAGTTGCCACTTATATAACAAGTCAAAATGCTACAACTATTACCACTATTAGTGGTGACATATCATTAAATTCGGAGGCTATATATCTTACAAGTGTTAGTGGAGATATTGTATTGGCATCTGAGAATTCTACGTTTATTACTAGTATTAGTGGGGATATTGATATTAGTGCGAATGAAGGAGATGTTACAATACAGTCAATTGATTCTACAAAACTTCGTTCTGCTGTAGCTATTTCTCAAAGAGGGGTTACTACAAAACTAAAGAATGAACCATTTACTATATACGATAATAGTTTATCAGAACCATTTCTTTATGAATATTATAATGATACTCAATTAAAAACAGGGACTTCTTCGGTTAGTGTTGCGATAGATAATTCAAGCACTACATTCGCCCACTTATTGACTCCTGATGTTAAGGGTCTTTCTATAGGCGGAGGTGCGTATGTAAAAGATAGTTCTCGCTCTATGGGAATGATTGGACTGTCTACTACCGATGTATCATTTATACCTTCTCAAAGTTATGTTTCTAATAAAGATACCGTAGTATATCGTACAACTACAGGTATTAATACGTATGCACCAAGACTAAATAATTATGTTATGGATATTAATGGACCAACCAGAATCGGTAATGGAGAACTTCATTCAATAATAAAACATACGTCTAAGTTAACTGATATACGCTCATCTAAAGAATTTTTAAATTATGTATTTACCACGGGAAGTCGTGAAGAAAAAATAGATGATACTACAAATTATGAAACAGTTGGGTTTTCTTCCATGGATTCGGGTAAAACGTGGACAAAGGTAATTGTAGAAAATACTGACACATTAAGAACCAATGATATGCACGTGTTTATGGTAGGAGATAAAGCATATACATTATCATCTAACGCACGTATTCATCGTTATAATTTTTCAAGTAAAACAATAGATTTGACTAATATAAATATTAATAATTTAACAACCACATCTATATACGTTAAAAATTTTGAAACTACTAGTGATATAGGAATTTTAATTAGCGGCAAACTGACAGGTTCAAATGAAGACAATATATACTACACTACAGTGGATTCAAATTTTATAAATTTAACGGCATTAACTAGCATTTCGAATAATATATCTGATGTAGTTGCTTCCGATGGATATGGAACTAAAGTGTATTTTGTTGGAAATGGTATTCAAACGGTAAACTATTCTACAACTACCCCAGTTCTAGAAACAAGTATATCAACAGGAACATATAAAACAGTTTCAGCATACACTGATAATAATGCGGTTGCGGGAGGTGTAGATATAATATCATATACAGTAAACGGTGGTACTAGTTGGAATGTTGTATCTAATATTATGATAGATAACGTAAGTATAACAGAATACATTATTACCCGTATTAATATGCTGTCAGATGGGAATGGATTAGCTATAGGGACGTACAATAATGGTTCACAAGGGCTTATTTTATATACACAAGATGGAGGAAGTATATGGAAAAACGTACCTAATGAAAAGGCATTTTATTCATTTGGAAACGAAGATGTATTACGATTACCTAGCATAAATAGTATGTGTATTTCGGGTAATGGTTCATTTGTATTTATTAATACTCTGGAAGACGTATCTGGTGTTGAAGAAGAAACCACATATAATAGTGGTTCGAGTATGATATATTATGGATTATACCCTGGCTTATTTGATGTGTATAATAATAAAGTATTAGATGTGAACGGTGGCATGAATGTAAACGGGCAAATATTACAATTTTAAAAATTTATAAATTTAATGTAATCATAAATTTAGACTAATACGACAATATGTTATTAGTAACTGTAATCAAATATAAATATATCAATTATATAAATAAGAAATATAGATGAGTGAATGGTTAAGTGCTTCATCCAGTTCAAATAAATTAAAACAATCATATTTTCAAGACTTTATAGATGTAAGCGGCATTGTTTCGTTACGTAATAACAAGAACATTAATCTATATAATAATGAATCTACTCCAGAGTTTAGTATTAATTCAAAAGAGATTCGTGTAAGAGATGATGGCGTTTACTATGATATTAGCAACTCAAAATTAAAATATATAAAAGACCTTACCGAAAACGTCCATGACCGATTAGAAGACCTTATAACAAAGACACAAAATATCAGTGACGATGGTTCAAATATTATATTTGACAGTAGCATTGAACTTAGGGATAAAGTAATCGCATTGTCAGATTTATCGTTAAATGGTGATATAAATATGAACGGAGATGCTGTATTTACAGGGGCTGTGTCTATGAATGGGGATGTTTCTATGAACGGGAATGTTGATATATGTGGTAATTTATACGCACAATACCCAATAGCATCAATACCACCTACTGCTATTCAAGGTGTTGGTTCAGAAGAAGGTAAAGTAATGGTTAGTGTATACACTTCAGATGAAATTAGATTTGAAGATGATGATTTTGTAATTGTAAAAGAAGATAAGGATAAAATACAAATAACGCCTTATGGCATTTTTGTAACCGACAATGTTATTTATGGCGACGATGACTTCACACTATTTAAAGAAGAGACTATGCCAAAAGTAGAACAAAATCTACAATTGCAGCAAAATTTGTCTGTATCGGGAGAATCTGTATTTAGTAGTACGGTTACAGTACCTACCGTACCAATTACTACAAATACAGATGAGGCTGCTTCATGCGCATACGTAAAAAATCAAAATTATATACTCGCTCGTAATTTAATGAGACAATTTTAAGCGATAACAGAGTATTTAGAATTTAATATAAATTCTAAATACCATTTTTACAGATATTTCTTTTCGGAAGTTTTATTATACAATATGCCAAATTGGTTGGACCTTTCCACTAATTCAAACTTATTTAAACAAGCATATGTCAAAGGTTTTGTTGATATAAGCGGAGGAGATCTTATAACCAGAACAGGAAAGTTACTTATTCATGATGACGCAAGTTTAAATTCTAATCTATATGTTGCCGATAAATTAATGGTTGGTGTTGAATCATCTAACTATTATTTAGATATTTCAGGTAACGCCCGTTTTTTGAATGACGTTGATATTTGTGGTAATGTAAACTTCAATAACGTTAACTTTGGTGATAATACAGAGTTTAAAACAGATGTTGTAGTACTTGAAAATTTAGATGTACGTGGTAAATCAATTCTTACTGACGACGTGTCTATGAACGCAAATGTAGATATCAGTGGGGATTTAGTAGTAAGAGGTAATTTATCGGTTTTTCAAACACAGACAGAAGAGATTATACACACTACAAGTGTTATTAATGAATATGCTCTTTTAGTTAAAGAGGATTTATCATTAAATGGAGAATTATTAGTCTCAGGTGATGTTTCTTTAAATAGTGAATTATATGTTGATAATGCTGCTACCATGGGTAGCACATTGAAGGTGAATGATACACTGACCGTCTCCAAGGCATCTACACTAAGTTCTACTTTGGATGTTACCAAGGCTTCCACTTTGAAATCCACATTAATGGTTTCCAAAGCCGCAACTTTAAGTTCAACATTGGCCGTGACTGGTGCTTCCACTATGGGTAGTACCTTGAAGGTAAATGATACATTAACTGTATCTAAGGCATCTACTTTAAGTTCTACTTTGGATGTTACCAAGGCTTCCACCTTGAAATCCACATTGAAGGTTTCCAAGGCTGCCACATTAAGTTCTACATTGGCCGTGACTGGTGCTTCCACTATGGGTAATACCTTGAAGGTGAATGATACATTAACTGTATCTAAGGCATCTACTTTAAGTTCTACTTTGGATGTTACTAAGGCTTCCACCCTGAAATCCACATTGAAGGTTTCCAAGGCTGCAACATTATATTCCACATTGGCTGTGACTGGTGCTTCCACTATGGGTAATACCTTGAAGGTGAATGATACTTTGACTGTGTCTAAGGCATCTACTCTAAGTTCTACTTTGGATGTTACCAAGGCTGCCACATTAAAATCCACATTAAAGGTTTCCAAGGCTGCCACCTTAAGTTCCACATTGGCAGTGACTGGTGCTTCCACAATGGGTAATACATTGAAGGTGAATGATACATTAACTGTATCTAAGGCATCTACTTTAAGTTCAACTTTGGATGTTACTAAGGCTTCCACCTTGAAATCCACATTGAAGGTTTCCAAGGCTGCCACATTAAGTTCCACATTGGCTGTGACTGGTGCTTCCACTATGAGTAGCACATTGAAGGTGAATGATACTTTGACTGTATCTAAGGCATCTACTCTAAGTTCCACTTTGGATGTTACTAAGGCTTCCACCTTGAAATCCACATTGAAGGTTTCCAAGGCTGCGACGTTATCTTCCACGTTGGCTGTGACTGGTGCTTCCACCATGGGTAGCACATTGAAGGTGAATGAAACTTTGACTGTATCTAAGGCATCTACTCTAAGTTCTACTTTGGATGTTACCAAGGCTTCCACCCTGAAATCTACATTAAAGGTTTCCAAGGCTGCCACATTATCTTCCACATTGGCCGTGACTGGTGCTTCCACCATGGGTAGTACCTTGAAGGTGAATGATACATTAACTGTATCTAAGGCATCTACTTTAAGTTCTACTTTGGATGTTACCAAGGCTTCCACGTTGAAATCCACATTGAAGGTTTCCAAGGCAGCAACATTAAGTTCCACATTGGCCGTGACTGGTGCTTCCACTATGGGTAACACATTAAAGGTGAATGATACTTTGACTGTATCTAAGGCATCTACTCTAAGTTCTACTTTGGATGTTACCAAGGCTTCCACCCTGAAATCTACATTAAAGGTTTCCAAGGCTGCCACATTAAGTTCCACATTGGATGTGACTGGTGCTTCCACTATGGGTAGTACCTTGAAGGTGAATGATACATTAACTGTATCTAAGGCATCTACTCTAAGTTCAACTTTGGAAGTATCCGGTAAAACAACATTACAAGATGACGTATCTATGAACGGACATGTAGATATTAGTGGCGATTTAATAATAAATGGTCACCTAACGGTATACCAATATGATGATGTAAAAAAGATTAATACAATTGTAAATGACTATACGTTAATTGTTAGCGAAGATATCTCATTAAACGGGGAACTTAAGGTATCTGGCGATGCCTCATTCAATGGAGATTTATATGTAAAAGATGCAACTACTCTAAGTTCTACGTTGGATGTTACCAAGGCATCCACATTGAAATCCACATTGAAGGTTTCCAAGGCCGCAACATTAAGTTCTACATTGGACGTAACTGGTGCTTCCACTATGGGTAGCACATTGAAGGTAAATAATACATTAACTGTATCTAAGGCATCTACTCTAAGTTCCACTTTGGATGTTACTAAGGCTTCCACTTTGAAATCCACATTGAAGGTTTCCAAGGCTGCAACTTTAAGTTCCACATTGGCCGTGACTGGTGCTTCCACTATGGGTAGCACACTGAAGGTCAATGATACATTAACTGTATCTAAGGCATCCACACTAAGCTCCACTTTGGATGTTACTAAGGCTTCCACCCTGAAATCCACATTAAAGGTTTCCAAGGCTGCAACATTAAGTTCCACTTTGGACGTGACTGGTGCTTCTACCATGGGTAGCACATTGAAGGTGAATGATACTTTGACTGTATCTAAGGCATCTACCTTAAGTTCTACTTTGGATGTTACCAAGGCTTCCACCCTGAAATCCACATTGAAGGTTTCCAAGGCCACAACTTTAAGTTCTACATTAGCAGTAACTGGTGCTTCCACTATGGGTAGCACATTGAAGGTAAATGATACGTTAACTGTCTCCAAAGCATCTACTCTCAGTTCAACCTTAGATGTTACCAAGGCTTCGACTTTGAAATCCACATTGAAGGTTTCCAAGGCTGCCACATTAAGTTCCACATTGGCCGTGACTGGTGCTTCCACTATGGGTAATACCTTGAAGGTGAATGATACTTTGACTGTATCTAAGGCATCTACTCTAAGTTCTACTTTGGATGTTACCAAGGCTTCCACGTTGAAATCCACATTGAAGGTTTCCAATGCAGCAACTTTATCTTCCACATTAAATGTGACTGGAAGCACAACATTAAATGGAGAACTATATGTTAATAATACAATTACTGTCTCAGGTGACATCTTACCTATGAATCATTTAGTATATGATATTGGTAGTGCTGATAAATCATTTCGTGACATTTATACGTCTAATGGAACAATGTATAACATTCAAGATGATGGAGATGTTAATTCTATATCAACAGATTCAGGAATTGTTACTGTAACTTACACCGATAATAGCGACGAAAATTCACCTATTTCTACACAGCATACACTTATTGATAGTGTAAATAATATAACTGGATTAGGTGGATTGCTATCAACAGACGCATCATTTACATTAGATATTAGTGGTAATTTGCGTGTTACTCAAGACGTATCACTTAATTCAACATTACACGTAGGTAAGGAGACTACTATGGATAGTACATTGGACGTATCTAAAGCTTCTACATTGAAATCTACATTAAAGGTTTCCAAGGCAGCAACATTATCTTCCACATTGGCTGTGACAGGAGCTTCTACCATGGGTAGCACATTGAAGGTGAATGATACTTTAACCGTATCTAAGGCATCTACGCTAAGTTCTACTTTGGATGTTACTAAGTCTTCCACCCTGAAATCCACATTGAAGGTTTCCAAGGCAGCAACATTATCTTCCACATTGGCTGTGACAGGAGCTTCTACCATGGGTAGCACATTGAAGGTGAATGATACTTTGACTGTTTCCAAGGCATCTACTCTAAGTTCCACTTTGGATGTTACCAAGGCTTCCACCTTGAAATCCACATTGAAGGTTTCCAAGGCTGCCACATTAAGTTCCACATTGGCTGTGACTGGTGCTTCCACTATGGGTAGCACATTGAAGGTGAATGATACATTAACTGTATCTAAGGCATCTACACTAAATTCTACTTTGGATGTTACCAAAGCTTCTACCCTGAAATCTACATTGAAGGTTTCCAAGGCTTCCACATTAAGTTCCACATTGGCTGTGACTGGTGCTTCCACTATGGGTAGCACATTGAAGGTGAATGGTACATTAACTGTATCTAAGGCATCTACTCTAAGTTCTACTTTAGATGTTACAAATGCTTCCACCTTGAAATCTACATTAAAGGTTTCCAAGGCAGCAACTTT
>Ga0209197_1002352_pt1 | contig 11073 bp, 4 predicted proteins | sample COGITO_mtgs_1105_4_FD_184802 | JGI IMG/M metagenome (GOLD analysis project Ga0209197, IMG submission 184802) | Pelagic marine microbial communities from North Sea - COGITO_mtgs_110512 (SPAdes) (version 2) | ecosystem: Environmental > Aquatic > Marine > Epipelagic ... | reverse complement strand
TGTCATTTTAAAATAAATAGTACATTTGCACCCAGTAATTTTGGTCCCATAGCTCAGCTGGTTAGAGCATCTGACTCATAATCAGAGGGTCCTTGGTTCGAGCCCAAGTGGGACCACACTTTAAAACCTCATCATCATGATTATCATGGAGTTGAGGTTTTTTAGCTCCTATATTTGTACGATTATTGTACGGTAAAACTCAACGAACATTAGAATAAGGTTATTCTAGACCTACACTTGATACATTTGCTGCATTAGGAAAAACGCCAAAAAATTCAAGATATTTCACTTTTCCAATACCCCCATATGCTTTTTAAGATCGGTTTCCTTTTGAGGAGTTTTCTCTGAAATGTATATATAGGGTAAATGATTTATATCTCTGGCTACTAAAAGAGACCCCAATAACCGTTAATAAGTTTTCTTTTATGTGCTTATTATGGGTTGGTATAGAAATATTTTTCACTAAATTGGTTCTCGAAAAAAGAATGCGTTTATGAACTTGAAGAAAAAAATCGAGAGGAGTTTATAGAGGAATTTGGAATTGAAATGGAGGATTTTACAATTGAATTAGAGTGGAATGTCGCAGTGGAATAATATAAAATATTACTTAAGGTTAATACGCAGTTTTATAATAACAATACTGCACTATGTGGTGTGGGTTATATTAATGTTGGGTATATTACTTTCATGTATATCAAAATAGGTATTAATTTTTTCACTAAAAATGATTATGAAATTTAAAAGTGCATACGAATATATTTAAAGTCTATATAAAACAGAAAGGCTAATAGGATTGGAAATTGGTCTTCGACAAGAATTCACAATTATTGGAGAATTAGCTGTCCAAAATAAAAGATCTAATTGTAAGTTATATTAAAGAAGTTCACATAAATAAATTTGCGGGATATTTTGATGGGTTCTATCTTGAATTAGATCAAACTGAAGCTTCGAGTTATATAGGTTTAGGATCATCAAGAGAGAGCTTAAATTTGTTTCTAGAAAATACAGAATTGAATAAATATATAAAAAATATTAGTTAAAAAATGACAGGAGAACAACTAAAAGCCTTAGAAGGCAGATTATGGAAAGCAGCAGACCAGCTAAGAGCCAATAGTAAACTTACCGCAACCGAATATAGTTTCCCAGTATTGGGTATCATCTTTTTAAGACACGCACACAATAGGTTTGTAATAGCCAAGGAGGAAATAGAAAAAACATTACCAGTGCATCCTACTCGTGGCGTAAGACCCATGACCAAGAATGACTTCTTAGATGCCAAGGCAATCTTTCTACCTGATAATTCTAGATGGGATACCATAGTAGATTTACCAGACAGTAGCGATTTAGGAGAATACCTAAATGAAGCCATGCGTAATATTGAGGTTGAGTATGAAGACTTGCTTGGGGTATTACCAAAAAGCTACAACCTATTTGAAAAAGACCTGCTGCAACGCCTTATTAGAATCTTTAATGATGAAGCACTAGACGATATGCCTGGTGATGCTTTTGGGCAGATATACGAATACTTCCTAAACAAGTTTGCCATGAGTGGTGCACAGGAAGGTGGAGAATTTTTTACGCCTCCTTCACTAGTGAAAACCATTGTAAACATTATTGAACCAGACCACGGTATTGTATTTGACCCTGCGGCAGGTAGTGCAGGTATGTTTGTGCAAACCGCTCACTTTATAGAAGAAGAAGGTTTTGAGGCTTCTAATAAAGTTACCTTTTACGGACAGGAGAAAACAGATACCAACACCAAACTAGCCAAAATGAATATGGCAGTACACGGCTTGGATGGAGACATTGTGCAGGGGAATACCTTTTATGATGACAAGCATGAGTTGGTTGGTAAGTGTGACTATGTAATGGCAAACCCACCGTTTAATGTAGATGGTGTAGATAAAAGCAAAGACAGTGTTAAGAATGATACTAGATTGCCTTTTGGATTACCCAATAACGACAACGCCAATTATTTATGGATACAATACTTCTATAGCTATTTAAATGAAACAGGACGAGCAGGTTTTGTAATGGCGTCTTCTGGTTCTGATGCAGGACATAGTGAAAAACTCATACGTAAAGATATTATAGATACAGGAGCAGTAGATGTAATGGTGTCTATAGGAAATAAGTTTTTTTATAGTGTAACCTTGCCTTGTGCTTTATGGTTTTTTGATAGAGCCAAAGAGAAAGATGAAGTACGGAAAGACCAAGTTTTAATGTTGGATTTGCGAAATGTATATAGAAAAGTATCTTCTAAAATTCACGATTTTACCCAAGCACATTTAGACAATATACACGCTATTGTAGGCTTGTATAGAGGCGATAACACACTCTTTAATACGTTGGTTGCAAACTATAAAGCCACAGACAATACAATCGAATTAGAATGGCTAACTAGACGTTTCCCTGATGGAGAATATATAGATATATTAGGACTTTGTAAAATAGCAAACAGAACAGAAATAGCAGATAATGATTACAGCTTAACACCAGGGCGATATGTAGGTGTGGAGGACCAAATAGACTATGATTTTGATTATGAAACCGAAATGGGCATCATTAAAGAAGATTTAAAAGAATTGAATGCGGAAGCCAATGAATTAGCAAACCATATACAAACCAATTTAAATGAGTTAGGCTTATGAGTTGGGAAAAATTAAAATTAGGTGAGGTTTGCATTTTAAATTATGGGAAAAATCTACCTGCTTCAAAAAGGCAAGATGGGAGTGTTCCAGTTTATAGTTCAGCTGGTCAAATTGATTTTCATTCCTTACCTCATGTTGATTCAGAAGGAATTATAATTGGTCGCAAAGGTAGCGTAGGTAAAATTTATTTTAGTGATGTTCCATTTTTTCCTATTGACACATCATATTACATAATACCAGATGAAAAGTATAATCTAAAATTTTTATACTACAATATTCAAATCCTTGGTTTAGAAGATTTAAATTCGGATGCAGCAGTACCAGGTTTAAATAGAAATAATGCTTATTCTCAGTTAATTAATATTCCCCCTCTCCAAACCCAAAAACGCATAGCCGACATCTTAAGTGCCTATGATGATTTAATAGAAAACAACCTAAAGCGTATCAAACTATTAGAACAAGCAGCACAAAACATCTACAAAGAGTGGTTTGTAAACCTGCGTTTTCCAGGATATGAAAATGCACCTATCAATGAAGAGACTGGGCTTCCGCAAGGGTGGGGAAATGGTGTAGTATCTGATTTATGTGAAGTAAAATCTGGATTTGCTTTCAAAAGTAAACATTGGAAGAAAGAGGGTAATCCAGTAATGAAAATAAAAAACATTAATAATAATACAGTAGATATTGACAACTCTGACTTTGTGGATAATGATGTAGCAGGGTTAGCAAAAAAGTATGAACTATTCCCTGGAGATGTTATAATTGCAATGACAGGAGCTACAGTCGGGAAAGTAGGTTTAATTCCTAAAATAGGTAAACGAATTTATTTGAATCAACGAGTAGGTCTGTTTAGACCATTAACAGAAGAGAATGACAATATTGCACTTGTATTTTCTTTCTTTTTAACTGATGATTCACAACAACAAGTTTTAAATTTTGCTCAAGGTGCTGCGCAGCCAAACATAAGTGGTTCAGAAATAGGTAATATCAAATTGAATATTGCAGATTCAAAAGTTTTATCTCTGTTCAATAAAATGATAGAGCCTTCTTTTCAATTAGTTCAATCTCTTTACGGTCAAAACCAAAAACTAAAAGCAGCCAGAGATATCTTATTACCACGTTTAATGAATAGAACTATAGAAGTATGAGCAAAGACTATTCAGAAGACCAATTAATAGAACAACCATGTATGGATATTTTCCAGGAACTAACCTGGGAAATAGCCAATGTATATGAAGGTGAAACCTTTGGAGAAAATGGAACCTTAGGTAGAGATAGTGAAGCAGATGTTATTTTAAGAACTCGCTTTATTGAAGCTATTAAAAACTTAAATCCTAACCTACCAAAGCAGGCTTATGATTTGGCGTATGAATCTATTAATAGTAATGATGTTACCAAGAATTTAGCAGACATCAACTTTGAGAAATACAACTTCTTAAAAGATGGTATTCCTGTAAATTATAAAGATGCCAAAGGCGAGATTGTCCGTAATAAGAAAATTAAGGTCTTTGATTTTGATAATCCAGAAAACAATAATTACATAGCCGTTCAACAGTTATGGATGGAAGGTAAATCTAAAAGAAAGAAACGTCCAGATGTAGTTGGTTTTGTAAATGGGCTACCCTTGGTATTCATTGAGCTAAAAGGCATCAATGTAAAGCTACGTGCTGCTTATGAAAAGAACCTAAAAGACTATAAGAATACCATTCCTAAAATGTTTCATTGCAATGCTTTTGTGATACTGAGCAATGGTATAGAAAGTAAGATTGGCTCTATCAGTTCCAAGTACGAGCATTTCCATGATTGGAAACGTATTTCAGAAGAAGATGAAGGAATTGTAAGCCTAGATATTATCATAAAGGGTACGTGTGAGAAAAGCAGATTATTAGACCTTTTTGAAAACTTCATATTGTTTGATACTTCTGTGGGTTCTGTAGCAAAGTTAGTAGCGAGAAACCATCAGTTTATTGGGGTTAATAAAGCGATTAAACATTTTCAAGCTACAAGACAGAAAGCTAAAGATGGTATTATCTCTATAGAAGATGCACAGAAACTAGGTGTCTTTTGGCATACCCAAGGTTCGGGTAAAAGTTATTCCATGGTGTTTTTATGTCAGAAGATATTAAGAGTGCTTGGTGGTGGTTATACCTTTTTATTGGTAACCGATAGAAATGAATTAGACGAACAAATTTATGGAACCTTTGCGGGTGTTGGTGCGGTACAAGATAAAACAGCCAGAGCCACAAGTGGAGCGAACTTAAAAGAGCTTTTAAAGAGTGATAAACGCTTTTTATTCTCCATTATACATAAGTTTAACTTTGAAGAAAAGATAACCGACAGAGATAATATTATTGTTATTTCAGATGAGGCACACAGAACACAAGGCGGTTCTTTGGCTATGAATTTAAGAAAGTCATTACCAAATGCTTCTTTTATTGGGTTTACAGGTACGCCACTATTTAAAGATGATGAGTTAACTAAGCGGATATTTGGAGATTATGTGTCCAAATATGACTTTAAACGTTCTATTGAAGATGGTGCTACTGTTCCATTGTATTATGAGAATAGAGGAGAAAAATTAAAGCTAGACAATCCGCAGATAACCGAACAGATTCGTGAAGAAATAGAAAAGCACGATTTGGATAGTGACCAGGAAGACAAGTTAAAAAAGTTATTTAGAAGAGAGTATCCAATTCTTACTTCAGAAAAAAGGTTGAAAGCTATTGCTAAAGATGTAGTAGAGCATTTCAATACCAGAGGATATAAAGGGAAAGCCATGTATGTGGCTATGGATAAAGTGACTGCTGTTAGAATGTATGATTACATTACAGATGCTTGGACAGTTTATTTAGAAGAGCAACAAAAAGTAATTTCTAAAATTATAGACGAACAGGAAAAACTAAAAAGACAACAAGAATGGGAATGGTCTAAAGAAACTGAACTTGGTGTTGTGGTGAGTCATGAGCAAAATGAAATTGAGAAGTTTGAAGCTTGGGGTCTAGATATAGAGCCACATCGTCTTAACATGAATACTTCGGACCTTGAAAAAGACTTTAAAAATGAAGACCATCCCTTTAGGTTTGCTATTGTTTGCGCCATGTGGATTACAGGTTTTGATGTAAAAAGTCTGTCTACTATGTATATTGATAAGCCTTTAAAATCACATACGCTAATGCAAACAATTGCAAGAGCAAATCGTGTACATAAAGATAAAAACAATGGGCTTATTGTAGACTATATAGAGACGTATAAGGCACTTTTAGAGGCGTTGGCTATATATGGAGATTCTGACAACAAAGGAGGTGCTGCAAGCGATGATGATGCACCAGTAAAACCATTGGAAGAATTGGTTGAGGAGTTAGAAGAAGCAGTAAAAACAACAGAAATATTTCTTGTAGATGAATGTAAGTTTAGCTTGTCTAAAATCACTGTAGCAGAGAGTACACTTCATAAAATAAAATACATTCAAGAAGGTTATAATGCAATTTGCAACACCGATGAAACCAAGGCTAAATTTGGAGTACTAGCAAGAGAACTATTTAAGAAGTATAAAGCTTTAATGCCAGACCAGTCTATCTATAAGTTTCAGGCACAAAGAGATGCTATCAATGCATTGTACACCATGATTAATGCTAAAATAGAGGAAGCAGACATTACGCATATAGTAAAGCAGGTGCAGGATGTTGTCAATAAATCTATTGAAACATTAAACCTAGAATTAGAGAAAATTGAAGGTTACGGTGAGAAAATTGATATTAGTAGTCTAGATTTCAAAAAAATAGAGGAAGAATTCTTGAAGGTGAAGGGAAACCAGAATGTAGCGGTACAATCTTTAAAAGATAAAGTGAGTAAAAAGCTTAATAGGTTATTAGACCAGAACCCATTACGTATAGATTTTTATGAACGTTATCAGCAAATTATAGATGATTATAATCAAGGAAAAGAATATAGAGCTATTAAAGAGATATTTGATGAACTAGTAGTGTTGTTAGGAGACCTTTCGGAAGAATCTACTCGAGCTCAAAGAGAAAATTTAGAAGAAGATGAGTTGACCGTTTTTGATATGCTTTCAAGAGACAAAAAGATTTCAGACAAAGAAAAAGCTGAGGTTAAAACAGCGGCACGTGAGCTACTGAAACGTTTAAAAAATAAGGAGTTTAAGGTTGACCATTGGACTGAAAAAACACAAACAGCATCAGCAGTAAGAAAAGTTATAGAAGATTATTTATACCTAAAATTACCTTCACCATCATTTGATACGGATATTTCAACTAAAGCAGATATTTTATTCAATGATTTTAAAGAGAGGTATGCTAACTATGCTGCTTAAACCAATAGAATCAACTATTATATAAACAGTAAAAAAAACTGAGACTGGATGAAGTTTGATGAAGTAAGAGAAAAACATATAGAGCTTGCGATAAAAGATTTTGAATCTCATGGTTTTCCAGATGGGTTTAAGCAATCTGCCTATTTTGACGTTAAAATTAAAGGTAAATATTATCCTCCAAAACCTATTATGGCCTATGCGAATTTTCATGCAAAAGGAGCTGAACCTGTTAATAATTTTAGTGGCGGAGTAAATACGCCATGCTTTAATGCCTTTGAACGTTTAGGTATGCCTGTAATTGAAAAAACAAAAAAGATGAGTTCAAATGAAAATTTACACAAACTAAAAGAGGATTTTTTAGCCTATTGGCCAATTGAAAGATTGGAGCTAATGACGCTGGAAGAATATACAGATACTAACCGAGAAAACTCTTTTTGTTATTGGCTAGAGCATATAACACGAGATCTAGGGAGTATTGTTGGAGGAAGCTCTTATAAGTTTGGTATCTACAAACGTACTAGTCAAAGTGAGGTAAAGGAAGAGAGCAACCGCACCACCGATGGGGAATATGCTTGGTTTAAGAAATATGGCGAAGAAAGTAAAGAAGTCGCTTTTGAAACTGTAAAAACTATTATCATAAAGATTGCTAAAGCTGCTCAAAACAATACGCTTCCTGTTATTGATGATGTCGATTTAGGGAATGCATATAAGTGGAAAATTGCCTTTTTATATGGTGACTACAATTGTCTAAACATGTTTAAATTAGATGCTTTACGTATTATAGCCTCTAATTTAAAGGTAGAGTATGACAAAAAAACACAGATCTCCTATTTTCACCAAGCCATCTTAAAACGAAAAACAGATGAAGAAGCTTATTTTACATATTGCCATGCCTTGTGGCAACAATATCAAGATCGCCTGATTGATGTTAAAAAAGATTTTGCGAAATGGCTGCATAAAAATACCCCAGAATCCTATAGACATAAATTTATTGGAAATACCATTAAGAGTATTGAGGAAAAATTGGATGAAATCAATGCTTTTTTTGATGAGGTAGATTTTTTCCTCGTTGATCCAAAAAAAGTGAATGGTTTAGTGAGTACTATTTTATTTTTAATGAGTAAAAAAGAACGCATTAAAAATACTGAATTTGAAGCATTTGATTCTAAAAACAGTAATGGCATCCCTAAAGCGATTCTAGGAGAAAACAACTACATAAAATTTTTAAAAGAAACCTTTGAATACAAAGCACCCAATTACTGGGTTTTTCAAGGGAATCCAAAAATATATGATTTCGAAACTGCCTTACGTGATGAACTATTAACTAACTGGACAGTAAGCTCTCATAAGGATAAGGTAAAGGTAGGCGATAAAGTAATTCTCTGGATCACAGGAAGCAAATCGGGTTGTTATGCACTAGCAGAGGTAACTTCAGAACCGCATCCTAGAAATCCAGAGAGTACAAGTGATTTGTGGAGCGAAGAAGATAAAAGCACCTTAAAAGCTGACTTAAAAATAACACACAACTTTGTAGATACGCCAGTATTAAAAAAAACTTTGGAGAATAAAGAGGGGTTACGTGATTTTAACGGCGGAAATCAAGGAACAAATTTTAAAGCAACAGAAGAGGAATTCATGATCTTTTTAGATTGGCACGAATCAAAACTAAGCACTATGGACAGTAAAAATATCTCAACTAAAAAAATATCAAATGCGCTAAACCAAATTTTATACGGACCTCCTGGAACTGGAAAAACATACAACACTGTAAACAGTGCGTTACAAATTGTGGACCCTGAGTTTTATGAGAAAAATAAGCTTGACAGAACACAACTAAAAGAGCGCTTTGATGCCTTTGTTAAGAAAGGGAATATTGTATTTACAACGTTTCATCAAAGCATGAGTTATGAAGATTTTATAGAAGGTATCAAACCTGTAATGTCTAATAAAAGCACTAACAATGATTTAGAATATGAAATTCAAGATGGGGTTTTAAAAGAACTGGTAGGTAACATGGTGGACTTTACCACATCATCTAAAAAAACTCAAATTGAGGTCATTATTGACAAAGATAAATTCAAAAAAAATATAAACAAGGTATCCTTAGGTAATAGTAATGACCCTGAAGATGACGAGATTTATCAATATTGTATACAGAACAATTGTATTGCATTAGGTTTTGGTGAAGACATTGACTTTGGCGGGGTTAAAAACCGAAACGATATTAGAGATCGGTACAGAGAAAATGGAATAGATTTTTCTACTTCAATGGATTTCAATATTTCATCGATTGAAAGATTAGCAATTTGGATGGAAGAAGGTCAATTAGTTTTCATTTCAAATGGAAACAAAAAATTGAGAGCAATCGGAGTTGTTTCAGGAGACTATTACTGTGACCCCTCAACTCCTATTCGCTATTCTCAATTTAGAAAAGTGAACTGGCTTTATACGGACATTGAAATTCCTATAAAACAGATTTATGGTAGTTACTTCTCGCAACAAACAATTTATCAAATGGCTGGGAGTAAATTTGACTACAGCTACTTCACTAAATCTAAACAGGAAGAAACTAATTCAGAAAACTATGTGCTTATAATAGATGAAATAAATCGAGGGAATGTCTCAAGTATTTTTGGAGAGCTCATTACGCTTCTAGAAACTGACAAAAGGAAGGGGAATAAAGAAGAATTAGAAGTGATACTGCCTTACTCTAAAGAACTTTTTTCTATTCCTAACAATCTACATATCATTGGAACAATGAATACAGCAGATCGCTCTGTAGAAGCCTTAGACACTGCACTACGTCGTCGTTTTGAGTTTAAGGAAATGATGCCAGATTACACCGTAATTAAAGACGAAATCATAGGTGAGATAAAGCTCTCTAAAGTATTAGAAACCATTAACCAAAGAATAGAATTATTGATAGATCGGGATCACACCATTGGTCATTCTTATTTTGTGGGGGTAGATACTGAAGAAAAATTAGCAAGTGCCTTTAGAAATAAAATTGTGCCCCTGTTACAAGAATATTTTTATGGGGACTATGGTAAAATTGGATTGGTACTCGGAAAAGGATTCATAAAAAGAGAGAAGAATAAAGATTTACAATTTTCAAGTTTCAAGTACGAAGGAAAAGAAGAATTTATAACCCCTACTTTCACCCTGAAACCAATTGATAAATCAACTATTATTGAAGCAGTAAGTCAATTATCTGAAACCAAAGAAAGTTAATTTTGAGCATTCACAAAACCATCGCTGTCTTTGAGCATCAACGATTAAAAATTGGTGATCATGGCTTTAAACAAACGCATTTAGATGCGCTGTTGAAGCTTAATGAGTACCATGATGGGAATTACTTTGAACCGATCGCAAAAGGGATTAAGTTCAACCAGTACGTGGGTATTATTCAGGTAGATGGTCTTAGCATAGAAATACACCCCAAAGCGGATAAAGAAGACGACGACCATAAATGGAAAGACGTTTTAATAAATATGCTGAAATCTTGTGGTCGCCTAAAAGCAAAATCATCAGGGGCTGCAAACGTCAAGAGGCAACATCTTAACTTATTAGAGGTTTATTTTGAAATGTATCTACTGGAAGTAGAAAACCTAGTAAGAAGAGGACTCATTAAAAAATACAGAACACAAACACAGAATACCAAAGCGTTAAAGGGGAAGTTAGAGTTTGCAGGTCACGTTAGACGCAATCTAATTCATAAAGAAAGGTTTTATACAACTCATCAAATATACGACGGAAATCACTTGCTTCACCAGGTGCTTCACAAAGCATTAACTATAGTAGACCAATTTACCAAGGGAACGCGTCTGAATGACTTAACAAATAGAGTCCTTCTTAACTTTCCGAAAGTTGATCTAAAAACAATTACATCGAAACAAATAAATAGCATTTCACTAGATAGAAAATCGAGCAGCTATAAAGATGCGATTGAATTGGCACGTTTGATTATTTTGAATTATTCACCTGATATTTCTTGTGGTAAGGAAAAAATGCTATCCCTACTTTTTGATATGAATGTGCTCTGGGAAGAATATATTTTGATTCAGCTAAGAAAAGAACTTATAAACTCTAATT
>Ga0209197_1002349_pt1 | contig 11080 bp, 9 predicted proteins | sample COGITO_mtgs_1105_4_FD_184802 | JGI IMG/M metagenome (GOLD analysis project Ga0209197, IMG submission 184802) | Pelagic marine microbial communities from North Sea - COGITO_mtgs_110512 (SPAdes) (version 2) | ecosystem: Environmental > Aquatic > Marine > Epipelagic ... | reverse complement strand
CCGGACGGCCAAACTCTCTGAACCTCCGGAACCCTTCTAAAAAACGCGTTAAAGCGGATGACAGTATAAAAGGGAACGGAGAAAGTTAGATTTAACGTCCTCCGCCTTCTTTACCTTCTTTACCTTTAAGAAGTTTCCTTTAGCGCGTTACGCTAGCGCCATTTTCGATTAATGGCGGCAATGATAGATTTGAAAGCAGCAGTAGTCGTGTTCTGGCTGATACCAACGCCATAGTGCTTGTTGCCATCCTCATCGGTAATCGCAAGGATACAGATGGCCTGAGCCTCGGATCCTTCATTCAGCGCGTACTCCTGATAGTCTGCAACGTTCAACGGTTCGTTTAGCGTTTCAACCATCGCGTTAATAAACGCATCAATTGGACCTGAACCAACGCCACTAATTTCCACATCATTGTCGGCAACCTGAATCTGCGCCTGGCAACTCTGGCTATCATTTCCCTCAGTTTGAAGCTGGTAGTCAAGCAACTGGTAGGGACCATCGACTTCAATGAACTCGTTGACGAAGGCCTGCCAGATAACATCTGGTTTGAGCTCTCCACCATCAGCTTCCGAGATCGCCTGCACAATGGGGCTGAATTCGAGCAGCACTGATCTCGGCAATGAAACGCCGAAGTAATTCTCAAGGATAAAGGCAACGCCGCCCTTACCTGATTGGCTGTTCACTCTGACTGTTTCACGGTACGAGCCACCGACATCGGAAGGATCGATGGGGAGGTAGGGCACTTCCCAAGCGTTATCACTGCCGGATTCAACAAACTGCATACCCTTTTTTATTGCATCCTGGTGAGAACCTGAAAACGCGGTGAAAACAAGTTCACCAGCATACGGTTGCCTGACATGGATCGGTATCTTGGTGCACTCTTCAGATATGGCAACAATCTTCGACATTTCACCAAAGTAGAGCTGCGGGTCGATACCCTGCGAGAACAGGTTCATCGCCATCGTAATCACGTCCAGGTTACCGGTGCGCTCACCATTACCGAACAGCGTGCCTTCTATCCTTTCCGCTCCGGCCATTAACCCAAGCTCAGATGCTGCAATGCCTGTTCCCCTGTCATTATGGGTATGCAAACTGATGACAGCGTTTTCACGATGGGGTAAGTGTCGCGTAAAATACTCAATCTGATCCGCATAGACGTTGGGCGTTGCCATCTCGACGGTACTGGGCAGGTTTAAGATAACCTTGTCATCTTCGGTAGCCTGCCATACTTCCATCACAGCAGCACAAATCTCCACTGCAAAATCCATTTCAGTCGCCGTATAGCTCTCAGGCGAGTACTCAAGCGTGAGATGAGTGCCTGATTCAACCAGGGCACGAGTGTTGTCCTTGACGATCTGAGTCGCGTTGGTCGCCAGCTTAATCACTTCCTCGCGACTCATATTAAACACAACCTTTCTTTGCAGGGTTGATGTCGAGTTGTACAAATGAAAGATCACTCGCTTCGCGCCTGCAACTGCCTCACAGGTTCGCCTGATTAGCTCTTCTCTTGCTTGGCACAAAACCTGAATAGTGACACCATCCGGAATTCTATCTTCTGCAATGATCTTTCGCACAAAATCGAAGTCGGTTTGTGATGCAGCAGGGAAACCTACTTCAATTTCCGTAAAGCCAATTTCCAGCAGCAGGTCATACATCTTTTGCTTTTCATTTGGCGTCATGGGTTCAATCAGCGCCTGGTTACCATCTCGCAAATCAACGCTGCACCAGCGCGGCGCCTCAGTAATGACCTTGTCCGGCCAGGTTCTGTCAGGCAAGGCAATCGGCTTAAAAGCCTTGTATTTCTGGAACGGCATCGTCTTTCGCGTGCCTGAGCCATTCGGTTGAGAAGGATTTATCGATTGATCTTCAGCATTCATCGTTGGTATCTCGGGTATTCAGTTGGGAAGCTGCTGTTTAAGCAGAAGTCGAGCAATGCAGGAGTTTGGAAGGCCGCCTACAACGGCAGTCTTAGCAGCGCCAGAAGACTAGGCGCAGACACAAGCAGCAGATCGGGTCTGCTGGATGTTGGAACCGTGTCATTGTTAACGGTGTTCATTGTCTGCTTTATCGATAAAAATCGACGTTATTCATTCAAGAGGAAAACTATAGCTCGCTCAGCATAATTTGCAAGTCTAACGATCCTGCTCGGGCCCATACTATTTCAGCGGTTTAAGGTCTTTCCTAAAGCGCTTGAAGTTTCTTACGTACCCCGCAGCACTCATTAAAAGCCCCTTAATGGCGGCCTCATTAAGCTCACGAACGATCTTTCCGGGAGACCCCATTACCAGGGAACCATCAGGGATTTCCTTACCTTCAGGGATCAGCGCATTGGCACCGATCAGGCAGTTTTTACCTATTTTGGCCCCATTCAGGACGACGGCATTAATTCCAATCAGAGAATTATCGCCAATTGTGCAGCCATGCAACATCACCTTATGACCTATTGTAACGCCGCGTCCGATCGTCAGAGGCATGCCCGGATCAGTATGCAGTACCGAACCGTCCTGTACGTTGGAACCTTCCCCTACGGTGATAACATCGTTGTCGCCACGCAGTACCGCGTTGAACCAGACACTTGCCTCGTTCTCCAGCACGACAGACCCGAGCACCGTTGCGCTATCTGCAACCCAACAGTCGCCATTCATTTGCGGCGTTCTGTCGCCAAGCGCATAGATCATGATTTATTAACTCCTGAGGTTTTTCTTACGATGACTATTTCCGGAAACTCTAGCACACTGCCACGTGAGTCCACTGCTACTTCAACCCAACCTTCATAAATTCCACGACTATCATTGAAGTCAGTCCCCATATTTCATAACCATCAAACTCGAATGCTGGCACCTGATGATATTCCCCATGCCTTGAAATATCGTCAACACGGATCGGTATAGCGTTAGAAAAATAGGACAAAGGAACTTCAAACACTGAGGCAACTTCGTCAGGGCTCGGTCGCCATCGAATTCCGGGGTAAATAATCCCCACGTAGGGCTTAACCAGCAACCCATGTTTGGAAATAAAAGGCCGAAGCGAGCCAACAATCTCTACATCATCAGGAGAGATCCCCAACTCCTCTTCATTTTCCCGTAACGCAGTGAACTCCAACGAAGGGTCTGTTCGATCCTCTTTCCCCCCCGGAAACGCAACTTCACCACCATGACTGCTCAGGCCGCCAGCCCTTTCCGTCAATAGCATCCTGGGGCCCGTAGCATCCGCCAGGATAGGCACAAGCACGGCAGCACGTTTACGGGCATCGTGACTGGAATCCAGTTCAGTGGCTTCGTGCCGTTGCAGGTTTTGTCTAATATCATTGATCACGAAACATCCTATATACTGCGTCACATGAAATATTGTAGCCAATGCGGCGACACCGTGTCGCACACCGTTCCCGAAGGCGACAACCGCCCAAGGTATGTTTGTACATCCTGCAGGACCATCCATTACCAGAACCCGAAGGTGGTGGCCGGTTGTCTGCCATTTTTTGAAGACAAGGTCCTCCTGTGCAAACGGTCTATTGCCCCTCGCGAGGGCTACTGGACGTTGCCCGCCGGGTTTATGGAAAACGGCGAAACCACATCCCAGGGAGCGCTTCGAGAGACCATCGAGGAAGCCAATGCCAACGCTGAACTCCTGGATCTTTACACCTTGTTCAGCTTGCCGCACATTTCCCAGGTCTACCTGTTTTACAGGGCACGGCTAACGGATCTTGATTTCTTTCCTGGCGAAGAGACCCTGGAAACAAGGCTGTTTTCCGAGCAGGAGATTCCGTGGGACGAACTGGCTTTCCCGGTCATCACCGAAACACTCAAGCATTACTTTCAAGACCTGCCTAAGAAACACTTCCCCATGAGATCACAGGACATCGTGATCGACCGCAAACGACACCCAATCAACTAGCGACTGGTCATTTAGCCGATAGTCATTTCGCCGGCAGTCATTGCAGGCTAACCGACCCAGACCCGAGCATTTCTGAAAAGGCGCATCCAGGGCGCGTCTTCTTTCCAGTCATCCGGCCGCCATGAATATTGAGCCGCCCTGAACACACGTTCAGGATGTGGCATCATGGCCAGCACCCTACCGTCCTCACTCGAGACCGCTGTAAGTCCCTCGGGAGACCCATTCGGGTTGTAGGGATAGCTGTTAGCAGGGTTACCAAAATGGTCGGAAAAGCGCATCGCAATTTGTTCGTTGCTTTGTAGCTCGTCCATGGCCAAACGCGTCGTGGTCGCGCGACCTTCACCGTGACTCACGACTATCGGCAGCAACGCGCCGCTCATACCCGTCAGAAAAATCGATCGTGTCTTTTCGATCCGCACGAGGGACAGCCGTGCCTCAAACTGTTCCGACTCGTTACGAATAAACTTGGGCCAGGAATCTGTCCCCGGAATCAGTTCTTTTAGCGTTGCCAGCATTTGGCAACCATTACAAACGCCCAGGGAAAAGGTGTCGGTTCTATTGAAGAACCGCTGGAATTCGCCCCGAACAATAGGATTGTAAAGAATGGACTTCGCCCAACCTTCACCTGCGCCCAAGACGTCCCCGTAGGAAAACCCGCCACAGGCCACTAAGCCCTTGAACTGTTCCAACGTTGTTTTTCCCGAGATTAACTCACTCATATGCACATCAACCGCCGTGAATCCCGCACGCGTAAAGGCCACCGCCATTTCCACTTGACTGTTGACACCCTGCTCCCGGAGTATCGCTACCAAGGGCCTGATACCGGTTGCGATCATCGGCGCCGCTATATCCAGATTGATATCAAATTGATGTTCGACTGATAGGCCGGGATCACCCTCTTCACCAACAGTATTGAATTCTTCCTGCGCACATTTGGGATTATCGCGCAGCCCTTGAATTTGGAAACTGCCCCTGGCCCAATGCTGTTCCAACGCTTTTCTTGACGACGAAAAAAGCGCTTTCTTTCCTTGTTCGACCCTTATGGCCTGATCAAGTCTGACACGCGCGATTTCCTGCCCGGTCAAACCATGATTCGCGAGCTCTTCCATCACGACTTCCAAAGTCTCGGTTTGTACCTGAATCGCTACGCCGAGCTCCTCGTTAAAAAGAAAATCAAGCGGGTCATTCCCAGAGGGAACAGCGATATCCAGGCCGGTACGTGCTGCGAATGCCATCTCTAACAAGGTCGTGATCAAACCTCCATCAGACCTATCATGATATGCGAGTACCTGATCGCGGTTTTTGTGCAGGAATCGAAAGAGTTTTTTGAGCAGCTCAGGGTTTTCCAGATCGGGCGCTTCAGTGCCCATTCTGGCATAGGTCTGCGCCAGAATGCTGCCACCTAAACGCTGCTTACCCTCCGCAAGGTCCAGCAAAAGTACCACCGTTTCATCCGGCAACGGACGCAGCTCCGGCGTTAGGGTTACCCGAATATCAGAAACGGGGGCAAAAGCTGAGACGATCAGCGATACCGGTGAAGTCACCGCTTTTGAATCGCCACCTTCCTGCCAGCGGGTCTGCATCGACAGGGAGTCCTTGCCCACGGGTATAGTGATACCAAGTGCTGGACACAGCTCCATGCCGACGGCTTCAACGGCGTCAAACAACGCTGCATCTTCACCCGAGGCGCCTATCGCGGCCATCCAGTTTGCCGATAAACAAATATCTTCGATTCGATCAATGCTTGCGGCAGCAATATTGGTAATTGCCTCGCCAACCGCCATGCGGGCCGATGCTGCACTGGACAAGATCGCCAGCGGCGTTCTCTCTCCCATAGCCATTGCCTCACCGGTATACCCGGAAAACCCCGAAGAGGTCACCGCAACATCGGCTACGGGTGTTTGCCAGGGACCAACCATCTGGTCACGGGCGACAAGCCCGCCGACGGAGCGATCGCCGATAGTGATCAAAAATTTCTTACTGGCGACAGTTGGATGACTTAACACCCGGAGCAGCGCCTCACCCAAATCAATCCCGGATTGAAGCGGCTTTGTGTTTACAGATTCACGAGAAACGGACTTGTGTAGTTTCGGAGCCTTGCCAAACAGAACGGATAGCGGAATATCAACCGGCGCCCCCCCAAGCAAGGAATCGGTTACTTCAAGCTGATCGCCTTCTTTAGCTTCGCCAACAATGGCATAAGGGCATCGTTCCCTTTCGCAGATCTTCGCGAAACGTTCAACATCCTTGACCGGGACCGCAAGCACATAGCGCTCTTGGGCTTCATTGCACCAGATTTCGCGAGGTGTCATACCCGGCTCAGCATTTGGGATTTTTCGAAGTTCGAAAGAACCACCAACACCACCATCCTTAACCAACTCGGGAAGGGCATTCGATAGGCCACCCGCGCCAACGTCGTGGATAAACTGAATGGGATTCTCACCCCCCAATTGCCAGCATTGGTCGATAACTTCCTGACAACGATGCTGAAGTTCCGGATTCCCGCGCTGCACACTGGCAAAGTCGAGGTCCGCGGTGCTGTCCCCTGATGCCATAGAAGAAGCTGCGCCACCACCCAGCCCGATCAACATCGCAGGACCACCGAGTACGATTAAAGCTGCGCCTACTTCAATACCGTCTTTCTGAACATGTTCTGCACGGATATTCCCCAACCCGCCAGCGATCATGATGGGCTTGTGATAGCCTCGCATAACGCCATTCACTTCCTGTTCGAAGGTCCTGAAATATCCGCTGATATTAGGGCGACCAAATTCGTTATTAAAAGCTGCACCGCCGATAGGCGCATTAATCATGATATCCAGCGCGGACGAAATGCGGTCTGGCTTACTCTCTCCCATCTCCCAGGGTTGTTTTGAGCCGGGAATATTAAGATTAGACACTGTGTAGCCGCTCAGGCCTGCCTTTGGTTTACTGCCCCGGCCGACCGCGCCTTCATCCCTGATTTCACCACCAGCACCGGTTGCTGCGCCAGGGAAAGGCGCTATTGCTGTCGGGTGGTTATGAGTTTCCACCTTAATCAGGATATGAACGTCTTCCTGATATTCTTTGTACTCCTTGCTGTCAGGGTCCGGGTAGAAACGGCTGGATGAATGCCCCGAAATGACCGCCGCATTATCCTCATAGGCAGACAATACACCCTCACCGTTGGTCTTGGCGTAGGTGTTTTGAATCATGTCCATCAACGAATGAGCTTTTTCGTCATCATCGATCGTCCAGTTGGCCCGAAACGTTTTGTGTCTGCAATGTTCGGAATTCGCCTGCGCGAACATCATTAGTTCCACATCGGTAGGGTTGCGGTTCAACTCATGGTAAGCATCTTCTAAGTAACTGATTTCGTCACTGGTCAGCGCCAGACCAAGCTTGGTGTTGGCGGTCTGCAACGCCAACGTTCCTTGGCCAAGTAAATCAACCTGTCCCAGTGGACCAGCCGCTTGCACTTGGAACAGGTATTCAACTTCCGTTGTGTCGACAACTTCCTCGGTCATTCGATCGTGGATCAACGGATCGGCTGCCTGAGCGTTGTCTGCGTCAATGCGATAGGCGATGCCGCGCTCAAGCCTGGTAACATTGTCCAAACCACAAATTCGAGCAATATCAGTCGCTTTTGAACTCCAGGGAGAGATCGTGCCACGTCTTGGCACAACCAGACGTAACAGATGATCAGACTGAATCAGGTCGTCGCGCTGGTTCTCGTGCGCGCCATAGCGCAACAATCCGGTCAAAACGGAGAGTTCCTGCGGACTGAGGTTTTCGTTCAGGTCAACGAAATGCAGGTACTGTGTATCAATGCTGCTGACATTCACCCCGTCTGCGGCAAGTTCAGAACGAAGTTTGCTAACCCTGAACGACGACAAAGCAGTCGGCCCAGGAAAAACCAACATTACCATTACTTTCTACGCTCCTTAAAAAAAGCTGACATCAACGCTTTGCATTCTTTTTCTAGTACACCTTCGACCACAGTAACCTTGTGGTTGAGGCCTCGATTATCTAACACCTGCGCGGACGAGCATACTGCTCCCGCCCTTGGTTCTCTTGCGCCGAATATTAACTGCTCAATTCGCGCGTGAACAAGCGCGCCAGCGCACATGGTACAGGGTTCGACAGTGACCACCAGCGTGCAACCCGGTAAACGGTAGTTTCCGAGTGCGCTCGCGGCATCCCTAAGCGCCATAATCTCTGCATGGGCCGTCGGGTCGTGCCGCCCGATGGGCTGGTTGAACCCCCGACCTACTATCTGGTTATCCCTGACGACCACTGCCCCCACTGGCACTTCATCCTGCTGGGCGGCTTTTGCGGCAAGACCCAGGGCAACCTGCATCCACTTTTCAGGCATCACGCCGACGCAATAATGGTGTTGGTGGGTTTTCGCTTAATGACGATATCTTGCGACACTCTACATCCTAGTTGGTAGCTCGCCTCGAACTTCAAGGCCTTATATTACTGGTTTCATTTTCGATGGATGCTTGTTTTTATTGATAACAGACAAATACGACTTACAAACAATGTGGGGTTGCTCAACTAAAAGTTGTCTTCTCCAAATACTCTTCCAGGTTTTTTTCAATCCATTCGAGGGTTTCAGTTCTATTTCGCTCCCGTTCCGAACGCCTTAAAATTCCCACTAACCCATGAACAGATGCCCAAAGGTTGTAGGCTTTTATCATTATTTCCTTTTCAGATTTGTTAGGCATAAAAGCTTTTATTCCGTTAACTAACCCACTAAAAGATGCATTTGATAGCGCTTCTAAATCTGGATAGGAAGAAATGTCTAAGCCCGTATTCCCGAACATCAAATCGTAGATGTTCGGATATTCCAGTCCAAACCTTATGTAATGGGCTCCGTAACTTGATAATTTATCGTCAGTATTTGAATTCTCAATGCCTTCGTATAAAAATTGAAAGCCCCTTCGCATCAACTCAGCTTTTAGATCATCTTTGTTTTTAAAGTGCCTGTAAAAGGCTGTTGTCGAAACCCCAGCCTTCTGCGCGACTAATCGCATATTAACCTTCTGCCAAGACTCTGCCTTGCAAATTTCCCAAGCAATTTCTACAAGTCGCTCTTTCAGATTTTCTTTGTGGTAACTCATAACAAAAACGTGTTTATTTAGTGAGCATTTGCCGGCACTATTAATGTTAACTTAGATTACATAATAGTAGGTAATGAAACACATTCTCACAGGCAATGAAAAGGCTGCAGTGGTAGGTGAGCAAAAAAGCATGCTTAGCAGCGAGTCAAAAATAGTCGCACTTAGAACTGCACTTCTTTCCATTCTTATGCTTTTAGTGATGACGGCTTCTGCAGCGTCATCGGTAGAGGGCTATTGGAAAAGTGTTGATGAGCAAACAGGCAAGGCTAGCGGATATTGGAAGCTGGAGCTTGTGGACAGCCAACTCATGGGTTATCTGGTCAACTACCCTGGCATGAAATCGGATGATATCTGTATGGCATGCAGGGGCGATTTACAGGAATTCCTTGAAAAACCTATCAGGGGTACCGCCTGGATAAATCTTAGCAAAAATCGCGATGGAGTCTGGAAAGACGGTTACATCATTGATTCTGGCCGAGGTAAAAAATATAAGGCAGAAATTTGGGTAGAAGATGGTGACTTGAAGATGCGTGGGTACATCGGGTTCTTCTATCGAACGCAAACCTGGCTTAGAACTGATCAAGCAGCAGCGGAACAGGCAACATTCGGTGAATGATTCTTAGTGGGCCACTCGCAGCCTACGGTGTACCGCTGCTTTGCCAATTCAGATCTAAAGTACATACGCGGGCTGTCGAGGAAAAACTAGAAGACGATGGCGTTTCAGGGTCATGTTATTCGCCGGGCATACAGATACAGAATTTTTTGACCGCGCGGGGGTCAGTAAAGACAATAATTTTTACGGACAAAACTCGGGTTTCACCTAAAGATGTCGCGAAAGACGCCGTAGAAAAATGTTGCAGGGAAAACTTTCTTCCATCTATGGTGTTAAAAATTACGTTAGAGCATTTCGAATGAAGGCTGTTTGCTTCTCGAAAAGTGACCGCGCATATTCCCAAGAAACTGGTTAGCAAGCAGAAAAAGCACCTAATAATGTCAAAAATAAAGATCTTCTCTATCGCCAGTGCATTTTTGCTAACCAGTGCATTCCTGTACAGCTGGAGTTTGAGTCAACCAAAATTTAATGAGGGCTTGAGTGGAAATATAATGTCTACAGTTAATGTTGCCCCCCTCACAGAGGCGATAACTTTGGCTGTTAATGATGCAGGAGAAATTTTACTGGTACTGAACGCGGGCGAACAGGGTATAGACACCATTAATCTTAATGACCTGACGCCAAACCGTTACCCTGACGCAGCAGACGCCTTTGTCGATCTGGGTCGTAATCGTTTACTTGACATTGCAAGCACGGAAAAAACAAAAAACACGCCATGGGAAGAGCTTTCCATCCCGATCTCGGTGACAGACAAAAGTATCGCTGCCGGCACTAACTACAAAGCACATATGGAAGAAATGGGGCTGGAAGGCAATCCGCCGTTTTTATTCCCTAAATTATCTCGTGCTACCTCCTGGGATGCCGAAGTCACATCCGGGGTAAGACTGGATCACGAGGTTGAGCTATGTGCGCTTCCATTAGCCGATTTTAGCGCGGGTGATACCGTTGAAATGGCTTACCTGTTGTGTGGCGATTTTACGGATAGATGGCTGCTAGTGAGCGACATGGATCTAGGTGGTGAAATGGGCAAGACAGGGTTTCCACTAGGAAAAGGCGGGGCAACTCGCATGCCTGTGGGGCCGTTCCTCGTTTTCCCTTCAACTCCCGATTTTTACAAAAAAATTGATTTGAAGCTCTATGTAAATTCCACGCTTCGCCAACATAGCAAAGCGGACTTAATGATCTGGAACCCATCAGAAATCATGGAACATACGCTAAGAGATTGCGAGTCTGTCTATAAAAGGCTCGATGAGGAACTTGGCATTCTAGACAATTGCGAGAAAATACCAGCAAAGACATTATTTCTAACGGGGACTCCCGAAGGCGTAATGTTCCATCTTGGCACTATTTGGAACCCAGCTGTTGAATTGCACCGAATATTGAGCCAATTGTCGCTAATATTTGCATATTGGAGTGACCCACCTCCAAGATAAAAAACACAGTGCAATTCGGCGCCTGAGACGATCTA
>Ga0209197_1002347_pt1 | contig 11086 bp, 17 predicted proteins | sample COGITO_mtgs_1105_4_FD_184802 | JGI IMG/M metagenome (GOLD analysis project Ga0209197, IMG submission 184802) | Pelagic marine microbial communities from North Sea - COGITO_mtgs_110512 (SPAdes) (version 2) | ecosystem: Environmental > Aquatic > Marine > Epipelagic ... | reverse complement strand
TTTGATAAAGAGCAGTATACTGTTATTAAGATACAGGATATTGTAGTTGTTTTGTGAGAAAATTAGAGGCTAGTGACATTAGGGACTTAAACCTACTTAAACACTATCGTATAGTTAGAAGATGGGCCTGTAGGAATAACAAGCTTAACGATGCTGATTTAGAGTTGCTTATATACTTTGACTGCATGGGAATGTTTACAAAACAAGATTTTAAAATCGGTACGTATGCTTACAGTTGGGACAATAGACGCTGGAACAAGTTGATAAAAGACGGTTGGGTAGTAGTTTTTAGAAACTATAACAGGACAACACAAAAATATAACATCTACAAAGTTTCGTTAAAGTGTAAACAACTAATAGCAAGAATGTATCGTATTATGCTTGGTGATGAGGATATTCCAACTAGTTCTAGAAATAGTATAATGAAAGGTAAAACATATACAGACAAAGTATTAATCACAGCAATAAAAAACGTAAACAACGACAAAAATAGATAATATGAAATCAAAGTCACCACTTAACGCTTACAAATACAACATGACAGGGGCTTATGCTAACCCTCAGACGGTTATACAGCCTATACTTGGAGCTGAAGTTGCTAAATCTGTTATAGGTGCCGCCTCAAAACTAGGTAGTCAATTGATAACTAAAGAAGTTGGCGGTAAGGCTGCTAAGCAAGCGAAAGCATCAAAAAACTTTTCAGATATGGCAAAGTCTGGCCAAGAAGAATCAAATAAAATTCAAAACTCTAAAGTAGGTGGAGAAAGTATACTTGAAACTGATTTATCTTCAAAAGGAATGATGGGCGCTGTAAAGCCAGAACTAGGTAATTTTAGCTTTTTAAGCGGCAATGAAAATCCATTAACTCAAATGAAAGGATCACCAGTTAAACATAATGCTGGAGCTGCAGGAGCTATTGGATCTGATTTTAGCCAAGCCAAGAATCAATACGCAGATATATTTGGCAAGTCAGCTACTACTGTTGGTCAGAACAAACAAAGTGGTGTTGGCGCACTCCAAAGCTTTATCACGCGAGCAAAAAACCAAGGCGGATCTATGGTTGGATCGGTTGGTCAACAAATTGGCAATCAAGCTCAGCAAATAGCAGCTGATGCAGGTGGATCTACTGGTGTAGACCCGTTTTTACCTCCACCAAATCAAGTTGCTGAAACTGGATCGTATGGCGGCGGCGGAGACAGAATCCTTGAAATGGATTCAAACCCAGTTGGTAATCAGTCAATTGGTAGAGATACCGATGTAGCTTCTCAATTATTTGGAAGCGGTCAAAGAGCGTCTATGCTAGCTATGAAAGGTTTTGCAAAGACACAAGAAGAGATTATTGATGAAACTAAATTTGAAGAACTACCTAAAGAAAACACAAAGGGATATAACGTTCAAGATATAACAAGTATAAAAACTGATAAAAAAGGACAAGAGTATATGGTGGACATTGAAACAGAAAGAGACACTATACGTCCAGCGCAAGGAGATATTAAATTTCCTAGATTGAAAAGTAAAAATAAAGGAAGAACGTTTAATAGATAAAAAAATAACATGGACAAAAGAAAATTAATTATAAGCAAGCCTGATCTAGACGGAAGAGTTGGTGAAAGTGCTATCTGGGACGGGCCATTGAGTAAAGAGGGTTTTCCAATGGGCAAAGGTAGCAGTTCTGGCATTACAGGTTTAGAAGTATCTAAATATCCTTGTAGCTATAGCGATGCGCCTATAACTCAAAGAGCTAAAGGAAAATAACAGATGGCGACAGGAGATATTAAGCTACTGGCAGCCAACGCATTAACATTAGCGATAAGCATGACGCATATAGAGGTGACTTTAAAAGTTATTCTGTTACTTATAAGTATCGGATATACAGTAACCAAGTGGGTAAAACTTAAAGAAAAGAAGTAATAATTATAACATGGCATACGAGCAATCACAATCACCTTTCTTAAAAGTAAGAAAAACTACTAAAGGTAAAGGTAGAAACTTTAGAACTACAGAAGAAGGTGCTGGTATGACGAGTGCTGGTGTTAAGAAATATAAAAAAGAAAATCCAGGTAGTAAATTAAAAACTGCTGTAACTGGAGATGTTAAACCAGGAAGCAAAGACGCAAAACGTCGTAAATCTTTCTGTGCTAGATCGAAAGGCTGGACCGGAGAAAGAGGTAAAGCCGCTAGAAAAAGATGGAAATGCTAAATAAATATAACTAAAAATGGAAAAAGGACATTACGGTGATTATACTGGAAACTCAAGACACTCAAGAAAAGAAGAAATGATCCATGATCGTGAATTAATTTCTGATGCTAAAAAGCAACTTCATAATGCAGATGAAGATTATAAGCATGATTCGCCGCCTACCAATTATGGGACTCCATTAGAAAACTCAGGATTAGGCCCTAAAACAGCTGGATCTGGACTATACATGAGAGCTTGTGGTTATAAAAAGTAAAAAATGGAATCACAAGGACTAGGAGACAGTATTGAAAAATTTACTAAGGCTACAGGAATTAAAACTTTTGTAGATAAAGTGTCTGACGGTTTAAACATACCTTGCGGTTGTCAACAAAGAAAAGAAAAATTAAACGAAGTTTTTCCTTACAAAAAATAAATATGGCTTTTAAAATGAACGGTGCGCCTTACGCAGATAGCAGTACTCCTATATACCAAGTGGATATGGAGGATGGTATTCTTGGTAAAGCTAATAACAATGGCACTATAGTTATTAATAAAGACATTAAAGATCCAAAACAAATAGACGACGTTGTAGAGCACGAAATGATTCATATAGACCAAATGAAGCGAGGTGATTTAGATTACGACGATAAAAACGTTTATTGGAAAGGGAAAAAGTACTCAAGAGCTTCAATGAAAGAAGGCGCTAAAAACCTTCCTTGGGAAAAAGAAGCATACACTAAAACTAAAAAATAATATTATGAGTGAATCATGGATGAAAAAACACGCTAGTAACCTTTTAAGTAACATGCCTATAGATAATAAAGCAAGTGGCTTAAATTACAATGGAAAAATAGATCCAAAAACTAGTACAACTAGATTAGACTCTACTTTGTTCAATAGTAAATCTAATCCAAGCGATCCTAGAACTGGAACCGAAAGCAAATCTTTTAAAGAGCGACAAGCTGTAAACGCTGCTGCTCATAAAAGGCTAACCAGTGGAACTCCTCAAGAAAGAGCAGCTGAAAGAGCTAGAAGAGCTAAATCATAACTAAATGTGGAAAGTACTACTAGGTCTTTTAAAAGGAGGTGAAGGTAGGAAGTCTGTAGCTGGAGGTTTAGCTTGGGAAATAAGAGAAGCAATTAAAGGAAAAGAATTAGATCCTGAAAAATTAATAGAACTTCAAACCAAAATAAATCTAGCTGAAGCTTCACATAGAACCTTGTTTGTTGCAGGTTGGAGACCTTTTATAGGTTGGATTTGCGGATTTGCATTAGCATATAATTTTATAATTAGAGATTTATTTATATGGGCAACCAAAACAGCTGACGCTCCTCCGGCTTTACAAATGGAACACTTAATGACAGTACTGCTAGGAATGCTCGGACTTGGCGGACTAAGAACATACGAAAAAATAAAAGACAAGGTAAAATAAAAAAATATGTATAACACAAATCAAACACCATTCACTACAAGCGCTGTTGATCTTCTACTAGCCTCAACATTGAAAGCTGAAACTGTATTATTAACAAACGCTGCTTTAGCCAGCACGGTAACAGGTTTACCAGCTAGTTCAAGTGCTATTGTTTATTCAGACGGCGGAACATTTACTGGTTCAGCAGTTAGAAACACTCTAGGACCTACATCTGGAGCTTTATACCAAGTAAATTCAGCAGCAGATGGAACAGTAGAAAGTATAACTATAGTAGATCAAGGACCTAATTCTGCAGCTGGAAAAACAATTACATTTAGTAATGAAACGCTATCTAGTAGCTTTGGAAATAACGGAACTTATGTTGGAGCCGTCATCAACACAACTGCTTCTACTATATCTTTAGATAACAGTAACGGTGGTGTGAATCCAGTTGGTGGATACACTGTAGGTGATGTTATTTCGTTTGATTCTAATTTTACAACAAACAATGGAGGTTTAGATTTTGGACTACAAGGAGCGTCTGGAGCAATAACAGAAGCAAGTGCAACGGGTTTTACAATATCATCGTTTAACGTTGGATCTGTGCAAACTGGTAGTTACGTTTCTGGATCTATATCTATATTATCTGGAACTGAAGACGCATACAATATAGGTGGGCCTTCTGATACGGCTTCTGTTACTTTGAGTTACGGTGGAGGCACCGTTGTTAATAGCCAAACCGAAGTAGGAGATTACTTTACAGTAATACCACCAGCTAGCTTAACCCCACAGACTGTAGTAGTTACTTCTATTGATAAGGTAGGTCAAACCGTTGTGTTTGCGGGAACATTTACATCTGACGACGTAAGTGGCGCTTTTGGAGCCTGGTATGTTTACGAATCAAACTACCAACCTGCGCTTAGTGGAGATATAACTTACACTCCAGCTGTTGCTAATTTAGAATTACCTAGCACTAATTTTACACAAAACCCAGCGGCTTTATACGTTGGAGTTGGAGGTGACATAACTTTAACTTTACTTAATGATTCAACTGAAGTTAAATTTGCAGGTGTAACTGCTGGAACTTTTCTAGACGTACTATGTACTGGCGTTAATCTTGCAGCGGCTGGAACTCCAGCATCAGGATTGCTAGCTATTAGATAAATAACAATAACAATAACAATAACCAATAATCAATTAAATCAAATCAAATGAAAAAAGTAGAAAGTAAAGAAGTAAGTAAAATCACTGAAGAGCAGTTAGAGGTAATTACAAACCACCAGAAAGACTTAAATAAGTCTTTAACTAATATCGGCTATGTTGAAACGCAAAAACACAGCTTGCTACATGAGTATGCTGGCGTTGTTGAGGATATCGAAAAGTACAAAAAAGAACTAGAAGATATCTATGGTGCTATCAATATAAACATTGAAGATGGTACTTACACTACTATTGAAAAAGAGTAATGACCAATAACATTATAAGAAAAATAAGTATAGGTTCTGATTATAAAAACGAAGCTATGCACTACGCTGTAGGTCAACAAGTCTACGGCGGTCACACTATCTCTGATATATTATTTCAGGATAAAGACGACTCTTATAATATATATATAAAAAAGCACGATGAAATTCTTCCTTGGAAGAAATTTAATAGCAACATGGCAATATCTGTTGAATACGATTTAGAGTATTAATGAACAGTGTTTATCAGTTCATAATTAAACCTATAGGCAAAAGATACAATAACGAGTTAAGTATTGGTAATAAAAAGCTAATAATTAACTCTAGTATCTCTAGTCATAAGTTTGTTAATAGAGAAGCGGAGATAATTGCCGTACCTTTAGCGTTTGAAACAGAACTCAAGAAAGGTGACAAAGTTATAGTGCATCACAATATATTTAGAAGATACTACAATCAAAAAGGTAAATCTGTAAACAGCGGAAAATATTTCAAAGATGATATGTATTTTGCATCTGAAGATCAGATATACATGAAAAAAGTAGGTGACAGCTGGAAGACGTTGAAAGAGTACTGCTTCGTCAAGCCAGTTGTTGATAAAGATGGTTCTAACTTAAGTAAGCTAAAAGAATGTGTTGGTATAGTAAAATACGGAAACAGTGTCTTAGAAGCTCTTAAAATGAATGAAGGTGATTTGGTTGGATTTAAGAAAAACAGAGAGTTTGAGTTTTTAATTGATGACCAGGTTTTATACTGTATGGAACCCAATGACATTTTAATTAAATATGAAAATAAAGGAAACGAAACTGAATATAATCCAAGCTGGGCAAATAGCAGTTGAAGAACTTATAAAGGTAGCAAAAGAAAAGATCGTTGACTCAGAAGATGATATCTCTGCTGACAGACTTAAAAACGCTGCCGCTACAAAGAAACTTGCTATATTTGATGCTTTTGAAATATTAGCTAGAATAGAATCAGAAGAAGATCTTTTAAACGACAAACCAAAAACTAGTGCCATTAAAGCCGAAGAGTTTAAAGGTTTTGCAGAAGGAAGATCTAGATAATGTACAAGCAGGATCTATACTATATAGTAGAAGACCATATAAAGCCAAACGTTCTAAGTAGAATGAATAGGCTTAAGAAATGGGAATACGGATACAATAAAGAGCACGACATAGTTGTCATAAGCAAAACAGGGCAAATAGGAGAAATATATAATATACAAAACCTATTAATAGCTCTTCCGTTAGCTGAAGACGTGTACAAGTGTTCTAAGAAGAAAGAAGAACAACGTTGGAAAGTTTTAGAATATCCATCTGAATTAAATAAAATAAAAACAGTTTATGATTGGAACGAAAGACCAGTCGAGTTTAAAGAAAAATGGTACGAGTACATTAACAAAGAGTTTGTTCGTCGTGAAGAAGGCTATTGGTTCTATAGTAACGGCGTTCCTACTTATATTACTGGTTCTCAGTACATGTACTTGCAGTGGACTAAAATTGACGTGGGGTCAGCAGATTTTCGCGAGTCAAACAGGTTATTCTACATATTCTGGGAGGCTTGTAAATCGGACAGTAGGTGTTACGGAATGTGCTATCTTAAGAACAGACGGTCTGGATTTAGTTTCATGGCATCATCCGACACAGTTAACCAGGCAACAATTTCAAGAGATGCTAGGTTTGGAATACTCTCCAAGTCTGGAGCTGATGCTAAGAAAATGTTCACTGATAAAGTTGTACCCATATCGATCAATTACCCCTTCTTTTTTAAACCAATACAGGACGGAATGGAACGTCCAAAGACGGAATTATCATACAAAGTACCTTCGAAAAGGCTCACGCGTAATTCCATCAAAGAAACAACCGAAGATTTACAGGCGGGTCTTGACACCACGATCGACTGGAAGAACACAGGGGACAACTCCTATGATGGAGAGAAACTCAAGCTTCTCGTCCACGATGAATCGGGTAAATGGGAGAGACCAGACAACATCCTCAACAACTGGAGGGTTACGAAAACAACGTTAAGATTAGGTAGAAAAATAGTAGGTAAGTGCATGATGGGATCTACTTCAAACGCATTAGATAAAGGTGGATCAAATTTTAAAAAACTATACGAGTCTTCGGACGTCACAAAAAGAAACCGCAACGGACAGACTAGCTCAGGATTATATAGTTTGTTCGTACCTATGGAGTGGAATTACGAAGGATACATTGATTCTTATGGAATACCTGTATTCGACACTCCAAAAAAACCAATTAAAGGTATAGATGGTGAAGATATAGATATAGGTGTTATATCACATTGGGAAAACGAAGTAGATGGACTACACGACGACCAAGATGGTTTAAACGAATACTATAGACAGTTCCCAAGAACAGAGAAACACGCTTTTAGAGACGAAGCTAAAGAATCTTTGTTTAATTTAGGTAAAATATACGAGCAAATAGACTATAATGAAGACTTACGTAACACTAATGTCGTTACACAGGGTAATTTTCAGTGGGAAGGTGGGATTAAAGATACTAGAGTGCTGTTTGTTCCTAGTAAAAGTGGAAGATTTTTTGTTAGCTGGGTTCCTCCGGTTACACTACAAAATAGATACAATATAAAAAATAACGTTAAGTATCCTGGTAATGAGCACTGTGGAGCTTTTGGATGCGATAGTTACGATATATCTGGTACCGTTGATGGTAAAGGTTCTAAAGGATCTTTACATGGATTAACTAAGTTTTCAATGGAAGACGTGCCGCCTAATTTATTTTTCTTAGAATATATAGCTAGACCACAGACGGCTGATATATTTTTTGAAGATGTTTTAATGGCGTTGGTTTTTTACGGCATGCCCATACTAGCAGAGAATAACAAACCAAGACTCTTATATTATATGAAAAGAAGAGGTTACAGAGGTTACTCTATGAATAGGCCTGATAAGGTTATGCATAAGTTATCTGTAACGGAAAGAGAAATAGGCGGAATACCTAACTCAAGTGAAGACATAAAGCAAGCTCACGCAGCAGCTATAGAGGATTATATAGAAAACCACGTTGGTTTACTAAACGAAGGTTATGGTAACATGTACTTTCAGAGAACTTTAGAGGATTGGGCGAAATTTAATATAAACAATAGAACTAAACACGATGCATCTATAAGCTCTGGTTTAGCTATGATGGCTTGTAATAAACACAGATACACGCCTGTTGCGCAAAGAGTAACGTCTAAAGTATCTTTAGGTTTTAGAAAATATAACAATTCAGGTCAAAATTCAAAAATAATATAATAAATGGTCTACAATACTAATAATAGCATCTTTCCAGATCAGGTAGTACCTGAAGAAGAAAAGAAATCATTTGAATATGGTTTAGCTGTTGGAAACGCTATTGAACAAGAATGGTTTAGAAATAACAGTGGTCAGGATAGGTATTCCTATAATTTCCAGAACTTTAATAGACTGAGATTATACGCTAGAGGTGAACAACCTGTACAGAAATATAAAGATGAATTATCTAATAATGGTGATTTATCTTACTTGAATTTAGACTGGAAACCAATTCCAGTTTTATCTAAATTCGTTGACATAGTTGTTAACGGTATGACAGATAAAGGATATGAGATTAAATCTTTCGCATCAGATCCCTTTGCTACACAACAAAGAACTGATTTTGCTTTTAATGCTTTAAGAGATATACAGCAAAAAGAAAACATAGAAGAATTAGCTAAATTAACGGGTAAAAACTTTTATGCATCCGCAGAGCCAGAAAGTCTCCCTAATGATCCAGGAGAACTTGATCTTTATATGCAACTTAATTACAAGCAGAGCGTTGAAATAGCCGAAGAAGAGCTAATAAACAGCGTGCTAGACTTCAATAAGTTTGATGAAACTAAAAAAAGATTAGCTTATGATCTAACAGTATTAGGTATAGCGGCTAGTAAAACTAGCTTTAACTTAGCTGAAGGTATTAAAGTTGATTACGTTGACCCATCTAGTTTAGTTTATTCAGCTACAGATGATCCTAATTTTGATGATATATATTACGTAGGTGAGGTTAAAAGCTTAGCACTTCCTGAGATTAAAAAAATGTATCCGAATTTAACTAATGAAGAGTTAGAAACAATACAAAAATATCCGGGTCGTCAAAACTACTCTCAAAGCGACTGGCAAGTTAATAGCGATGTTAATCAATACCAAGTGTTGTTCTTTGAGTACAAGACATATCAAGATCAAGTATTTAAAATAAAGCAAACAGAACAAGGATTAGAAAAAACTCTAGAAAAGCAAGATACATTTAATCCTCCTCCAAGTGACAACTTTGAAAGAGCTTCAAGATCTATTGAGGTTTTATACACTGGAGCAAAGATATTAGGCATGGGCGATACTATGCTAGAATGGAAACTGTCTGAAAATATGACAAGACCATCTGCCGATACTACCAAGGTTAATATGAACTATTGTATATCAGCGCCTAGAATGTATCAAGGTAGAATAGAATCTTTAGTTAGTAGAACAACAGGTTTCGCTGACATGATTCAATTGACTCATTTAAAATTACAGCAAGTTCTAGCTCGTATGGTTCCTGACGGTGTTTATGTTGATGTTGATGGCTTAGCTGAAGTTGACTTAGGCAACGGAACAAACTACAACCCGGCAGAAGCATTAAACATGTATTTTCAGACTGGTACTATAGTTGGAAGATCGCTTACTCAAGACGGTGAGATGAATAGAGGCAAAGTACCTATTCAAGAGCTTCAAAGCTCATCTGGTATATCTAAAATACAAGCCATGATATCTACATATCAGTATTATTTACAGATGATACGCGATGTAACCGGACTTAACGAAGCCAGAGACGGAAGTACGCCTGATAAAAACGCATTAGTTGGTTTACAAAAATTAGCAGCAGCCAATTCTAATACAGCTACAAGACATATACTACAGTCTTTAATGTATATAACCATAAGATCTTGTGAAAATATAAGTCTTAGAGTGGGTGATATGTTGCAGTTTCCGTTAACTAGACAAGCTTTAATAGGTAGCATCAATAGTTTTAATGTAGCTACATTAAGCGAGATAGACGAGCTGCACTTACATGACTTTGGTATATTTTTAGAATTAGAACCAGAAGAAGAAGAAAAAGCTCAATTAGAAAAAAGCATACAAATTGCACTACAAACGCAAAGCATTAGTTTAGCAGACGCTATAGATGTTCGTCAAATTCAAAACATAAAGCTAGCTAACGAAGTTATAAAATCTAGACAGAAGAAAAAAGCAGAACAAGAGCAAGCCGCTCAAATGGCTAACATACAAGCTCAAGCACAGGCAAATGCTGAATCTGCAGAAAAAGCAGCTTTATCAGAGGTTCAAAAACAACAAGCGTTAGCAGAAACAACAGTTCAAATCGAACAAGCTAAATCTCAAATGGAAATTCAGAGAATGGAGCAAGAAGCTTTTATCAAAAAAGAATTAATGGCTGAAGAGTTTCAGTATCAATTAAGACTTGCTGAATTGAATATGAAGGCTCAAAGAGATAAAGAAGATCAAATAGAGAATAGAAAAGATCAAAGAATAAAAATGCAAGGCACTCAACAGAGTGAACTTATAGATCAAAGGCAAAATGATTTGCTACCTAAAAACTTCGAATCAACTAATGACGGCTTAGGCGGTTTTGATTTAGAACAGTTTACCCCAAGATAGGGAATTATTAATTTTTATTATATTATATTATGTCAGAAACAAAAGAAGTAAAACAAGAAGGAGAATTTAAATTAAAAAAGAAAACTCCAAAAATTAAAGGCCAAGGAAACATTGTTCCTGAAGTTACTAAGATAGATTTAAGTAAAAAAACAGAAGAAGATGCCATTCAAGTCGGAGAAACAGAAAATGTGGTTGATGATAAACAAGCCAGAGATCTACCAGAAGTGGAAAAAGAAGTACGGAGCGACTCCAGTGAAGTTACTAAAATTGATCTCAAAGAAAAAGTAGAATCACCTTTAGAATTAGTAGAAGATGAAAACGATAACCCTGAAGAGGTCACAAT
>Ga0209197_1002327_pt1 | contig 11159 bp, 9 predicted proteins | sample COGITO_mtgs_1105_4_FD_184802 | JGI IMG/M metagenome (GOLD analysis project Ga0209197, IMG submission 184802) | Pelagic marine microbial communities from North Sea - COGITO_mtgs_110512 (SPAdes) (version 2) | ecosystem: Environmental > Aquatic > Marine > Epipelagic ... | reverse complement strand
CAAACGCCTGAAACTCACCGCCCCATGTCTCTGCACAGACCTTGGTAATCGCCGCCGTCAGCGTCGTCTTACCATGGTCAACGTGACCAATGGTTCCTACATTTACGTGCGGCTTTGTCCGCTCAAACTTCTCTTTGGACATTCCAGCCCCCTCCTTACTATGACACCTGAATTAATATGAAAGCCCAGTATTCGCCGATTATTAGTGGAGCTCATAACCGGATTTGAACCGGTGACCTCTTCCTTACCAAGGAAGTGCTCTACCGACTGAGCTATATGAGCGTATAAATATTTCTCCTTCGCTATGGAGCGGGTAGCGAGGATCGAACTCGCATCATCAGCTTGGAAGGCTGAGGTTCTACCATTAAACAATACCCGCCTAACCTGCCGCCAATAACGTCCCAGCTATTCATCCCACCTTGGTGGAGGGGGGTGGATTCGAACCACCGAAGCTTACGCGTCAGATTTACAGTCTGATCCCTTTGGCCACTCGGGAACCCCTCCAAAAAGAGGCGCTAGATCTTGCCTTCGAGTCTAGCACTTGTCAAACCTTATTTGAATAAAGGCCTGCTTAACAAACCTTTAAAGTCAAATTGCTCATCATATTAATAAGCTGATTTCTCTATTTGGTGTTTCGTCGGTTTAATCGACGAAGAAGACACCACTTGTTGGTGACTTTTGAACGTTTTATTGCGCTTTCCCCTGGCGCAATAACGCTGCTACAAATAACTGGTGCCGCCACCAAGAGTCGAACTCGGGACCTACTGATTACAAATCAGTTGCTCTACCAACTGAGCTATAGCGGCACAAAACTTTTAAAAACAACCACTTAAGACAAGTTTCAACAACGGCCTACTCGGCCACCCTCCGAAGCGATGCGGATTGTATGCGATTGTGACGTCGCTATCAATTCATACAGCCAGTTTCTGTCATTTCAACCTGATTAATTTCGGTAGCGACATCTGAAAGGAGTCCTTCAGGGAACATTCCCTGATTGATTTGAATCCAATAGCTTCGATTAACCCTAGGTATGGCGTTGACATGCACGTCGTAACCTTGTGCAACCAGCGTGCGTCGATGATCTTCAGCAGTACCCTTAGAGGAAAAGACTCCCAGCGATATACCCCTCGCGTTTACGCCCTTTGTGATAACGAAACTATCGATATCTCGTGACTTAAATTCCCGAAGCTTGCGAAAGGCTTCTTGCGTGGAACTCACGGGAGGCAGCATTACCCGATAATCGAATTCTCCCGTAGGGATATCCACAGCGGTCATTTTGGCAGTATAGCTCATCGCGTTTAACCGCCCGGCAACATCCTGCGCTGAGAGCACAGTTTCGAAAGGCCCAAGACCCATACAAGCCTTGAGATCGCTCGCTGGAGCCACCAGGATGGGTTGCTCCGGCAACAGCTTCAACGTTGATTTATTTCCCTCTTCGACTGCTTCGGAAAGAAAAAGTATTCTGGCACCTCTTTGCTCGAACGGGGCTTCCCAAGAAGGCGAGATGTTAACCATCGTCGGATTGCTGTCATCGGTGACCGCGGGCGTCGCTTTGGCAATAAGGTTGAACGCCAAATACGCCAAATTAGCAAGTAACAGGGTATAAAAGATCCATTTCATTTCGTCACGACCGGCCGCGTCACAACCGGCCGCACGCTCACCTCTCCGGAGTTGTGCGCCTCGAGGCCACCCGCGGTTCTCAACAACAGATTACCCGCTGAATCAACACCGCTATCGATTCCCGAGATTATTTCACTGCCACGAATAACATTGATCTGCTGACCAGTGTAAAGGTTGTATTCACTCCATTTTTCGGCAAAGGAATCAAACCCCAGGTCCTCGAAGGACTGTATCGCATTCACTATTTTGCCCCCAAGCCTGCCAAGTAAAATATTACGCGGCAACTCCAACTGAGAACTGACCGTGCTCCATGGCTGATCAATGCTGGAGGCGTCCTCCTCCTGGAGAGCAAGATTAAGACCCACTCCCGCGACCAAACCGATACCTCGAGTATCAGACCCTCGGAGCTCCAGGAGTATTCCTCCTAGTTTTCCACCGCCTAACACAATGTCATTCGGCCATTTTAGCCCAACCTGCTCCAAACCCATGGCGCGAAGTACGTCCACCACTACCATGCCGACAATCAGCGACAGGCCACCGAGCTCCGACAACTGTCGCTTGACGTAACGACCATATGTCAGGTAAATATTTCTACCGAACGGCGAGACCCAACGTCTGCCTCGCCGGCCTTTGCCGGCCGTCTGCATCTCTGCGGCACATAAAATTGCGGTACTTCGACCGTCAACAAGTCTTTGCATCACAACATCATTCGTTGATTGCGCTACTCGATGTATCTCTACATCCAAGGTCGACAGTTGGCTCTCCGAAACCAGATGCTGTAACTCGGCGCGAATGGCGGCTTCGTCCAGCAACTCCATCCCCGGATTCAATGTTAAGACTGAATCCAAGCGGGTATAAGGAACGCCAATGCCGTCTAAAAAACCCTGCAATTCAGGGGTTGAATTCACCGAGCTGCCAGAGATCAATTTCTCAAATTCAGAATGTGTGCTTTTAATCATTAAGGTCGTTTGTAATAAGTGACTCCGTGCGTATAATACGCGCCCTCTACCAGATGCAAAGCGTCAGGTTAGAAACTTACCCGGGTCTGTAGCTCAGTTGGTTAGAGCGCACCCCTGATAAGGGTGAGGTCGGAAGTTCAAATCTTCCCAGACCCACCAGGTAAGCACCCAGATCTTGTGCTGGTTCAATTAGACCAGCCAAGTGACTTGGGGCCATAGCTCAGCTGGGAGAGCGCCTGCCTTGCACGCAGGAGGTCGGCGGTTCGATCCCGCCTGGCTCCACCAACAAAAAAAAGGGATGCAGTTGCATCCCTTTTTTTGTTCTTTTTTTTGTTCTTTTTTACTCGTACTTTGGCTGCTTGGAACGGTTCTCCTAGCTACTAAGAACCAGCAGGTGGTGATTCTTTTTACCTTTTTGAATCACAAAAAACCGACCGAAAAGAGCTGCTTCCGAACTTAGTGTCAAGCCGAGATCAGTTTGCTTCTCACCATTGACAGACACACTATTCCCCTGGATCAGTTTTCTGGCCTGACCGACGGTGACTTCACCTTTCGGCGTCACAGCGAGACCAGAAGAAACCAACACATTGACCAAAGAAACACCATTTACTCCAATTGACGAAGGCATTCCATCCTGTGCAAGTTGCCCAAGATCCTCTTTTGCGAGATCACCCAGGCTGTTTGCAAACAGTGCGCCGGTAATTCTCTCCGCGGCTTCTAATCCCGATTTACCATGTACCAACTCGGTCATTGCTTGCGCCAGAGCGACCTGAGCGGTCCTGCGGCCTGGATCTGATTCATGGGATGCTGCGATTCCAGCCAAGTCGTCATGGGTCAGAAAAGTAAAAATTCTGAGGTAGTTCATCACATCTGAATCGGCTGTATTGATCCAGAACTGATAGAAGCTAAAAGGTGACGTCATTTCTGGGTTCAACCATATGGCACCGCCAGAACTCTTTCCAAACTTTGTGCCGTCTGACTTTGTCACCAACGGATACGTTATCGCGTATGCCTGTTTGCTTTCCATCCTGCGAACAAGGTCGATACCGGCCGTAATGTTACCCCACTGGTCGCTGCCGCCCATCTGAATAGTGCAGTCATAGTCCCGATTCAGAACAACAAAATCATATGACTGAAGAATCATGTAGCTGAATTCTGTGTAGCTGATGCCTTGGGAGTCATCCTCAATTCTCCGGCGGACAGACTCCTTCTGTATCATCGCGTTGACGGAGAAATGCTTGCCGATATCACGCAGATAATCGATGACCGACAAATTTTTCGTCCAGTCGGCGTTATTTACGACCACCGCCGATGTTTCTCCGCAGTCAAAATCAAGAAACTGACTCGCCTGCGAGCGAATTCTAGCCAACTGACGTTCGACCACTTCAGCAGACTGCAATTCTCTTTCACTCTCCCGACCTCCAGGATCGCCTATCATGCCGGTCGCACCACCCACGAGCAGCAAAGGGCGGTGCCCCGCCAACTGAAATCTTCTGAGCGCCAAAAGCGGAACCAAATTCCCAATATGTAAACTGTCCGCGGTCGGATCAAATCCGCAATAAACGGTTCTTGCGGCCGAACCCAGGTGGCTCACCAGGTCCTCGGTGGCACTAAGTTGAGCAACAAGCCCCAACCCCTGTAACTGTTCAATAATGTTCATTTCATAACCATTAGTTCTAACAAACCCCACCAGAAAGGCCGCCTGTATAGTGGCGACAGACCTAACACGCGCGCAACATAACGCATATCACAGTAAATTCAAGCAAGCCGCACGCTACGACCCGACCAAGCCACTCGTTTTCTACGAGTCTCACCCTCGCCAAGCAGTGAAGGCTTCCATTATTCCTATATATTTTATATCGTTTGCGCTGAAACATTAGACTTAACTGTAGAGTAACACGCTACCTTTCGGCTTTTATGCATCGTTACCCCAAAACACATTTGAAAGCCGCCCTTTTGCTCGCCGTATCCTTCGCGATCGTCATTACAGCATTGCCTACCCACCAGCGAGCATCGTCCTATCAAGGACCCGTTTCTCTGGCAGTGGCACTACCTGAAGTCGTCGCTGTCGCCAGCGTAAACGATCTTCCGGTGAAACAGGTGCAACCCGAGACCAGCAGCCGCTGGATCAACATGACTATCGAACCCGGGGATAATCTTGCGCTTATTTTTCAGAGGAACAAACTGTCCGCGGCAGACCTGCAAAATATTGTCAATCTAGGGAACCCAGTTTCGTCACTCAGGAAAATACTGCCCGGGCAAACGCTAGGTTTTAAGATCACCTCCCGAGGCGAACTGCTGTCCCTTCGATACAAAAAGAATGCTTTCGATACGCTGATGATTCACAAGCAAGACCAAAGCTTCCTTGCCAGCTGGGAGTCGGCGACGCCAGAGAAGATCGTCGCCTTTAAATCAGCGAACATCACCAAGAAAAACCCGTCCCTCTACCATGCAGGAAAAGCCGCAGGGCTATCCGACAATATCATCATGAAACTGAGTCACATCTATCAGTGGGACATCAGTTTTGCGCTGGATCTCAGGGCTGGGGATTCGTTTAGCCTGATGTTCGAAGAGATCTATATTGACGGTGAACTCGTCAAGGAAGGCAGCATCATCGCCGCCACTTTCACCAACATGAGTAAAGTACACGACGCAGTCAGGTATACCGATATCACGGGTCACACTGACTATTACACGCCTGAGGGTCTCAGTATGCGTAAGGCTTTCCTAAGAGACCCAGTCCATTTCTCCCACGTGAGTTCGTCGTTTAATCTGCGCCGTTTGCATCCAGTTCACAAGCGGGTCATGCCTCACCGAGGAATCGATTACGCAGCAAAACGAGGCACACCGGTGCTGGCCTCCGGTGACGGTAAAGTCACCATTCGAAAACAAAACAACGCCTCGGGTAAGTACATCGTTATTCAGCACGGCGAGCAATACACCACTAAATACCTCCACTTATCGGCGTTCGGCAAAGGCATCACGCAGGGTAAGACGGTCAAACAAGGGCAGACGATCGGTTACGTCGGCGCGACCGGATGGGCCACTGGGCCACACCTGCACTACGAGTTCCTGGTCAGCGGCGTGCATCGCAACCCCAAGACCGTGTCGCTGCCAAAAGCGTTTCCCATCGCAAAGAACGAGCTCAAGCGATTCAAGGCTAACGTGTCGCCAATATTGGCTCGACTCGAATCTATTTCGAGCAAAGGGTACGCGTCGCTACCCCCGGATGGTCAATCAAGTGGCGGCTAGATAGAAAAAGAATTCCCGCAACCACAGGTTGTCGCGGCATTCGGATTTGTCACCACAAACCGTGAACCCTGTAAATCTTCCTGGTAGTCAATAACCGAGCCAACCAGATACTGATAGCTCAAAGGATCAATCAGGAGAGCCACGCCCGCTTTCTTGACTTGGGTATCATCCTCTTCGACATCTTCATCGAACGTAAAACCATACTCGAAACCAGAACAACCTCCACCCGTGACGAATACTCGCAGTTTAAGATGCTCGTTTTCTTCTTCTTCTACGAGCGCCTTCACCTTACCGGCGGCGGCATCTGAAAAAGTCATCGAGAGTGGGTCAAATGTTGTTGCTTCCATAATCTAATAGCCTGCGCCTTTACTGTTATCTTTCAAGGTAAGTTTACTCCGGTTGAGTCCAAAAGCGCTAGACAGTCTGGTTCTTAACCTCGGTTACCGGTGTCACAGCGTCTTCATCAGCTTTCTCTGGAACCTTTGCTGCCTTTAACTCTGCCCGTGCCTGCTTACCATCCTGTAAATAAACTAGCTGCCCATCAACTCTCGAACCTTGCACCATTTCAATCATATGGTAATGAACATTACCTTTTACTTCGGCTTTGGCAGCAAGTTCAATGTGCTTGTCTGACCAAATGTCACCGAACACTTCGCCATTTACAATTATTCTGGGAACACGAATTTCACCCTGGACACAACCTTTCTCGCTAATTCTAACGACGGCTTTAGATCCAGATTTGGCATAAATATTCCCTTTCACTATGCCATTCACCAGCAGTTCGTCACTAAAATGAACGTCACCTACCAGCTCACAGTTAGCTGCAATCAGCGTTGTCCCTGCTTCACTTCGTGTTTCTTTCTTAAACATGCTCACTCTCCTTTTAGCTGCCAGTCGAACTTTTTCTCCAATCGCTGAGCATTTGTTCCTAATGACTGCACCACAACCACAACCTTTCGAGGTATAAAACCTTCTGGCAGTTGCACTTCACCAACGATGTTCTGAAAATAGCGAAACCGAAATTTAATCGCCTCAGTTTTATCCAAGTCCAGCTCACTGAGCTGAAAAGTCTCTTCCTGACCATCAACTTGACCATTATTTCGACTTTCATTTCGACTTTCATTTCGGCCAAGCAGGGATATCTGTACCCCGCCTTGCACATAATCATGCTTGTCCACTATCTGGGTAAGTAGCAACGAGTACTTCACCCTGCCCGGCGCGTTTGAGCTTAAAGTCAATTGCTCAATCCTAAGCCCCTTACCAGCAACGTTTGGCAGCATGACACCTTTGTAAAAACTGATTTCTTCACTTTGAGCTGCTAGCAGGTTCTGCTGGTTTTGAATCGTTTGCCTGACTTCCTCATTGGCTTTATTATCGATTTCACCTCCCACCGTGAGATCAGCAATTTCCTGCCTCATTTGCGTAATCAGAACTGTGGCCTCGCCCAACTGCCTCTTGATCAGTTCTTTTTCCTGAGCCACTTCGACTTGCAGCTCAAGACCCTGATAATTACCTAACCCGTAGCTCAACCATCCAAACACAGCCATAGACGTGAAAAAAGCAACGAATATCAAAGCCTTGTACATGGGTCGATAAGGTACTACGACCATTTGATGTTGCTTACTGCCTTTGACTGCTGTCATAGTTTACTGCCGCCACCGTTGCCGCGAGGTAAATGACAAAATTGACCCGACAGCTTAGCACAATACGTTAAAGTTCAGCCCTGATTGTGCTTCATGAATACTTTTCAGTTACCGTGTACTGAACTTCAACCATTTGTTTTTGCTGACTTTTATGAAACCCCGATTTGTAATCTCGTTATGAAGCTACTTAAGTTTTCCATTAGGACATTTCGGCGGCGGCTCGCCTCCATTGATTCAGTACCTCAATTCGCCATTCTGGGCATTGCCTCCGGGTTTCTGACAGGCCTGGTTATTATCGCCTTTCGCCTCGCTATTGAGTGGCCGTTGGACCAATTGCTTGAAGATGGCCCGGAAAGCTTTGAAACCCTTGATCCCGCAGCGGCTTTCTCGCTGCCGGTTGCCGGAGCAATACTGCTGGTCCTGATTTTTACGGTGCTATCCAAAACAAATCGACGTGTCGGGGTGATTCACGTCATCGAACGACTGGCCAGGCACCAGGGCCATATGCCACTCAAAAATGCGCTAGCCCAGTTCATCACTGGCGTTGTAGCGCTCGCTTCGGGACAACCTGGCGGCCGAGAAGGCCCTGCTATTCATCTCGGTGCAGCAGGCAGCAGCCTTATTGGTCAATACCTTCAGCTACCTAACAATAGCGTCAGGGTACTCGTGGGCTGCGGGGCTGCTGCCGCAATTTCTGCTTCTTTTAATACACCCATAGCGGGGGTCATATTTTCCATGGAGGTCATTGTCATGGAATACACGATAGCAGGCTTTATACCCGTGATCCTGGCGTCGGTTGTCGCCGCAATGATGACGCAGATTGTGTTCGGGTCGCTAACGGCCTTTGATGTACCCCCAGTGGTCATGTCTTCCTTCATAGATATCCCTATCCTGGTAGTAGAAGGGGCATTTATCGGAGTCATTGCTGCGGCTTATGTTCGAGCCATGCTTCTGTTCTACAAAATATCACCCAGCAAAATGTGGCAACGCGTTATGATCGCGGGGTTTATTACCGGGACCGCGGCACTTATTCTTCCCGAAGTCCTGGGTATCGGTTACGACACGGTCAATTTAGCGCTTTTAGGAGAACTCTCGCTGGTGTTACTGCTAACCGCACTCGTGCTGAAGCTGATACTTTCCTCCGCTATTATTGCCCTTGGAATACCGGTTGGATTTATTGGCCCAACGCTGTTTATGGGCGCGATGGCGGGCGGAATGTTCGCTTTTTTCGCCAGATTCGTTGATGCCGGTCTGTCTGACGATGCATTGTTTGTAATGCTTGGTATGGGCGCCATGATGGGCGCGGTGCTTCAAGCCCCGCTGGCAGCGTTAATGGCAGTTCTCGAACTCACGAATAGCCCAGGCATTATTCTACCCGCTATGCTGGTGATTATTATCGCCAACATGACCGCCAGCCAGGTCTTCGGCGTTCGCTCTCTATTCCTGCTTCAAATGGAGGTGCTCGGGCTTGAGTTTCGACAGAACCCATTGTCCATGGCACTAAACAGAGCGTCCGTTGCGAGCATTATGACAAGGAGCTTCGCCAGGGTGGCGCCTGTTGTTGAACTGGAAGCCGCCCGCTTGCTGGTTGTGCAAAAGCCTTATTGGCTGCTGGTCAATGGAAAAGAAAGGCCAGCTTTTATCCTGAGAACAGAAGACCTCGCGCAGTATCTTTCCTTCCAGCCAGAGGAACAGATTGACCTGACAGCCATTCCGGCGACTCGAAAGGATGTCACCAGCATTTTCCTGCAGGCGACGTTAAGCGAAGCACTGGACTCACTTAATCAATCGGGCTTGCAAGCACTCTTTGTCAATCGCATCAGCGCACCACTACTGGATTCTCCGGTTGGCATCTTGACCCGAGAAGACATAGAAAGCTTTTATCAATCGTAACGCAGCTTTAGCATTTCATTTGAATCAACTCAAAAGTAATGCTTGAATGCCCGCGGCAGAACCATGGAGCAAGTCATGACAAAATCGGAGCGTTTCTTTGAGGACGCCAAAAAATACATTCCGGGCGGGGTCAACTCGCCCGTTCGGGCTTTTTCTCGAGTCGGAGGGCAACCTGTTTTCTTCAAAAGTGGCAGCGGCGCCTACCTTACAGACGAAGACGACAAAAAGTACATTGACTATATAGGTTCCTGGGGGCCGATGATTATTGGGCATGCTCACCCAAAAGTCGTCAAATCAGTTCAGGAAGCAATGGGTCATGGACTCAGCTTTGGCGCGCCCACGAAAATAGAAACCCAGGTGGCCAAGAAACTCGTTTCGCTAGTCCCTTCCATGGACCTGGTTCGAATGGTGAACTCGGGCACCGAGGCAACCATGTCAGCCATTAGGGTTGCTCGCGGATATACCGGCAGAGACACGATTATCAAGTTTGAAGGCTGCTACCACGGTCATTCAGACGCATTATTAGTGAAAGCTGGATCCGGGGCACTGACCCTGGGGGAGCCAGACTCACTTGGCGTGCCGGAAAGTTTTGCACGCCACACGCTTACGCTCGAATTCAATAACCTTGAACAGATCGAAAAAGTCTTTAGGGAGAAAGGAAACGAAATTGCCGCCGTCATTGTCGAACCCATCGCTGGAAACATGGGTTGTGTGCCGCCAGTACCTGGGTTTCTGCAGGGCCTTCGGGACGCCTGCGACAGTCACGGCTCGCTATTGATTTTTGATGAAGTCATGACTGGATTCCGGGTTGCAAAGGGCGGCGCGCAGTCTGTTTACAACATCCGACCAGATCTCACGACGCTTGGAAAGATTATTGGCGGAGGCATGCCCGTTGGGGCATTCGGTGGTAAACGAGCAGTGATGGAAGTTGTCGCGCCTCTTGGCGGCGTTTATCAAGCGGGGACGCTGTCAGGCAATCCGATTGCGATGCAGGCCGGCTTAACCACCTTGGAACTGATCGACGAACCCGGGTTCTACGAGCATCTGGAACAGCAGTCCGGCAAACTCGTCAACGGCCTTCAGGTACTTGCCGACGCCGCCGGCATCCCTTTTACGACCAATCGGGTCGGCAGCATGTTTGGTTTCTTCTTCACTAACGAGACCCACGTGACACGCTTTTCACAGGTGATGGGCGCAGACAGCAACAGGTTTAATCTCTTTTTCCACGCGATGTTGCGCCAGGGGGTTAACCTTGCGCCGTCCCCATTTGAATCCGGATTCGTTTCAGCAGCGCACGAAGACAAGGAAATCCACAACACACTGGACGCCGCACAAAATGCATTCAAGGAACTAAAAACATGAAACAGTACGACGTCTATGGCATCGGAAACGCTTTGGTTGACACGGAGTATAGGGTATACGACGCCTTACTCGACCAAGCGCAACTGCCCAAAGGCTCCATGAGTCTGATAGAAGCCGATGACAGGATAAAACTGATTAGACTGCTTGAGGAAGAGCACCTTGCCGTTGAAAAGTCAGGCGGAGGGTCTGCAGCAAATACTATGGTCGCAGTCTCCCAGCTTGGCAGCAAGGCTTTTTATAGCTGCAAAGTCGCTGCCGATTCTACCGGGGACTTTTTTGTCAAAGACCTCTCCCAAGCAAGGGTTGATACCAATCTGAGCGATAACCGTGAGCAGGGCACCACCGGTGAGTGCATTTCCATGGTCACCCCGGACGCAGAGCGAACAATGGCCACCTGCCTAGGCATTACGAACTTCCTCTCCCCCGATGA
>Ga0209197_1002324_pt1 | contig 11162 bp, 10 predicted proteins | sample COGITO_mtgs_1105_4_FD_184802 | JGI IMG/M metagenome (GOLD analysis project Ga0209197, IMG submission 184802) | Pelagic marine microbial communities from North Sea - COGITO_mtgs_110512 (SPAdes) (version 2) | ecosystem: Environmental > Aquatic > Marine > Epipelagic ... | reverse complement strand
ATTTCGTCTTCTTTTTTGTAAATTACATTCAAGACAAGATATAACAACATTGTTATTGTAATGTCCTATATCATTATTTTTTCGGTCAAGCGTCCATTGCAACATTTCTCTCTTATTTTGATAAATTAAAAGACATTGTTTTTTACAATAATAACAAGATAGTTTTGTTGCTACTAATTTTTCTATTAACTCTTCAAATGTAATAAATTTTTCTTTTATAAAACGTTTTTTCTTCGTGTCTTGTTGTCTATAACTACTTAATTTTACTTTTAATGCATTTTTAACTATTTTATTACTACTAAAATCTTGTTCCAAATATAACATATTAACATATTTTGTATGATTTTTTTTTTCTAATAATTCTGTATCCCATTTTTTTATATTTTGTTCTATTTTTTTTTCCATACTTATATTTTTCATGGTTTTCATTGTTATATTTTTCATGGTTTTCATTGTTATATTTTTCATATATTTTTATGTTATAATTTAAAATAATATAAACTTATCGCAACAATATATATATTATCATATGAAGAATAAAAAAAATAATGATGATTGCACTGAATTAAAAAATATTAAATATCAAAATATGTTATTAAGCAATGCAAAAATCATCGAAGAAAAAAAACAAAATGTAAATAATATAGATGATTTTTTAAGAAAAGAAAAAAAAGAAAATAATCTTAAACCATGGAATAAATTGGGAAAATCATCTAAAATAAAATTAATAAAAGAATTTATTATAAAATATAAAAATAATAATAATTTAGGTGATGAAGAAAAAGAAAAATTAAGGATATTTTTATTTAAATGCATAGAAAGAAAGAAATTACAAAAAATAAAAGATATAAAATATGACAAAATAAATGCAACAATTATTGATATTCCAAATTTAATGTTTAATAAAAAGACAAATAAGTTTGTCTTAAAAAAAGGTGAAAAAAGAATATCAACCAGCTATTCATTGGCTCCAAAATCAAAAAGAAGAAAAAATAAAATAACAAATAAAACAGAAAAAAGAAAATCACCAAAAAAAAGGAAAAAGAAAACAAAAGATAAAACAAAAGATAAAACAAAAGATAAAACAAAAGATAAAACAAAAGATAACCCAAAAGATAAAACAAAAGATAAAACAAAAGATAACCCAAAAGATTAATAAAATTGATTTAAAAATTAATATTATTAATTTTTATAGATACTATATGAAAAAATGGAATGATCTAAAATCATTAGACAATATCATAGATACATTCACAGCAAAAAAAATAGATAATAAAAACATTGAAGATTTTAAAGAAACTGTAATATATTTTATTGAAGATTATATTAAAAGTAATTATAGAGTTTATGAAGATGAAAAATTTTTAGAAATAGTAAAAGATAATGTTGAAAATATAATTTTACAAACTTATAATGCAGATATTATTGACCATTTATCTCTTAATTTTGAAACAATCATCAACGAATGTGTTGATTTACACTTTTTAATAACTGACACACCTCGTTCTTTTCAAAAAACATTAATAATAAAAAAACCTAATCCATCACATATTGAATATATTTTAGAAAAAGTGAAAACAAAAGAACAACCTGAACAAAGAACAGATGCTTGGTTTGATTTCCGTCATAATTTATTAACAGCCAGTTCAATAGGTCACGCTATCGGTAGTGATGCTGAAATAAACAAGATTATTTATGATAAATGTAAGCCAATTGACAAAAATAAATTTGCAGGAACAAACATCACGAGTGCTTTCCACAATGGTCATAAATATGAACCACTTTCGACAATGATTTATGAAAAATGGTATGATACGATTATAGGGGAATTCGGGTGTATAAAACACGATACTCATCATTTCATAGGTGCTTCACCAGATGGTATAAACATTAAACCAGGTAATGATAGATATGGTCGACTATTGGAGATTAAAAACCCATGTTCAGACAGAAAATTGGATGGTATTCCAAAAAAAATATATTGGATACAAATGCAAATACAAATGGAGGTTTGGGATTTGGATGAATGCGATTTCTTCGAGACAAGATTTAAAGAATATACAACAGAAGATGAGTTTAATGCAGACGGAACTTTTACTGAAACAAAAGATGGTAAAATGAAAGGAATTCTTATACATTTTCAGGGGAAAGACCCAGTCTATAAATATGCCCCCATCGGTCTTACAAATGAAGAATTTGATATTTGGTATGATAAACAAATGGAAGAAAAACCGGGAGAATTAAATTGGATTAAAAATATTTATTGGTATATGGATAATTATTCTTGTTCTCTCGTTGTTAGAAATAAACCATGGTTTCAAACAGTAGTGCCTTTATTTCAGGGTGCGTGGGATACAATTCTTAAAGAAAGGGTATCCGGATATGAACACCGAAAACCAAAAAAAAGAGAAAAAACAACGGTAGTAAAAATTGTGGGAGAAACTAAAACAGGCGAGACAAAGATTGTAAATAAAACCAAAAGAAAAAATAGTGGCACGGTTATAAAGGTAGATATTTAATGATTTTTAAATTTATTAATATTTTTTAATAAATTTATATATATATATGGATGGAAAGATAAAAAAATTAGAACATCATATTTTAAATACAATACATAAAATAGGAGGGTGGGATGCATTAACAAATTTATATTTAAAAGATGCAAAAGATAAAAAAAAATATATAAGTAAAACAAACCTCAATGTAGAATTGCTGTTGAAATATATTAATGTATATAGAATGTTAATAATTGATGTTATCATTAAATCATCTATTGATAATATGAATAGTAATGTTAGTTTAAGAAAAAAATATAGTAATTTTTTAGGTAAGGATGGTTTTGAAAAACATTTAGTATCTATTGCGTTGGGAAGTACTAATCCTACATCAGATTATGACTTAAATTTAGGCGGACCCGGATGTAATATTATATTAAGTAATTTAATTAATAAATTTAAAAAAATAAGTAAATCTGGTATGGCTTATATGTTTGATTCAAATTTTTATGTTACTAATATTGTTGTAACAAATAAAAATAAAAAGCGTTTAACTGATATAGGTATTAATATATTTAATATAAAAGATAATAAATTAGATATTACTGTAAATCATAGTAAAGATGTAATTGAGTTAGAGTTTTTGTATTTACAGAAAAAAAGAAAAGAAATTAATGCGCATTTGACAAGTAGACAGATTGATAATAAGTATAAAAAATTAATAAAATTAACAAAAAGATTTGATATGTTTTTATATAAAAATAATTATAAAAAAGCAAAAATCAATTCTTTATTAGATTTTTACAAACTTCGCACAGAAATGAAATATAATTCCATCGAATCTTATTATTGTTCTAGTACTGAAAATATAATTGTTTGGGGTATTCAAAGTGGCAACTTAAATAAAATGATGAAATATTTAACTGCAGACAATTTCTTAATATCTACCGTTGAAAATATGATTGATTTATACAAACACCATGGAAATAGTAAAAAAGTGAATAAAGATTTGGTTATTAAAGTTTCAAAATATATATATAGAATATTTTTTTGTTTGAATTATTATTTAATAAAATCAAGTGATGTTGTAAGAAAAAATTTTGATGATTATTTAAAAAAAACGAATAATATTAATTTTTCAAATTTAAAAAAACTAATAGATGAAATTATTTATTTGCGCTCAAATATTGAAACGTTTGATAAAAAAAAACTTGATTATTATATGAATAAATTAAAAATATTCACCGATATATTTAAGTTAAACACACCTCTTAATTTCAATAAATATAATCCTATTTTTAATTATTTTAATAATTTTGATTCAAGATTATCATTTCTATTTACAAAAAAGAAATTTACAAAAAAGAAATTTACAAAAAAGAAAATTACAAAAAGGAAAATTACAAAAAGGAAAATTACAAAAAAGAAAAATGAAATAAATTTTTTTACAAAAAAATTTAGTTACAAAAATACTCATGTCAAAAAATTTGTAAATCGTTTAGATAGAATGGAAAGCAAAATATAAAGACAATTTTTAGGTGATGGTAAACACAAAAGAAAAAATAGTGGCACGATTATAAAGGTTGATATTTAATGATTTAAAAATATTTATTAAATATATAAAAATGGTAAATTTTAATTATTTATTAAAAAAATTAAAAAGTAGCAATATTTTTATGTTAATTGGTAATGGTAGTAAAAATCAATTTAGATATATTGAAGATTTAAAAAAGATTTTAAAAAAGATTTTAAAAACCATTCCAAAAAATTCTAATTTTTTATATTTTGGGGATGGTATAAATAAAAAAAACCAGATATAGGTTATGCTTGGCATAAAGATTATACGAATAATTGTAAATGGGGTGGTATTTTAAATGGAAAACCTGTTCAAATACAAAAAAATGGGTTAATATTCATAATAGAGTTGGTATTGAAAAAGTTTTTATTTTAGGGGGTGGTAAAATAACATTGGATGAATATAAATTAATAAAAAAATTAAAAATAAATTATGAATATTTTAAAATAGAAAGACGATTTTTAGGTGATGGTAAAACTAAAATTAACAACACTTTATCTGATAAAATAGGAATAACATATAATAAAATTTTATATTCATCATTGACCTAATTTTGAACAAAAGAATCCAACGCGTCTGCAGTCAAAGCCCGGTAAACAATTTGCAGTATCCGTCTTTACTTTCACTGTTTCTTGATACAATGCTTTACATATACCCCCATCATATGCTTTACCATCGCATGGTATTGACGGGTATTTATTGTTTGTATATTGTTTGAAAGAACTTATATTATCTATTTCACCATCTCTTGTAAAGTTTGTTCCAATTTTTGAAGGTTTTTTTGATGAAAGATGTTTTAACAATGGTGTTTGATATGCTTCATCTATAGATAAATGAACAGCATTACCAAATGCTTCTTTTTCTTTCAATAAAATAAACGTAATTCCTAAAAATATCAATATTAATAAAAATGTATTTAATCTATTCATTCTGGAACTGCTCATATTATACTATAAATACATATTTATTTTATTTTTTTTAATAATTTCATAAAATTATTAAAAAAAATATTCAAAAACTTAAAAAAATATTAATTTATACAATGATTTAAAAAATATATAGACTATATTTATCAAATGAACACTATGATAAAAAAAACGGAGGATTATGTTGTTAAACGTTCAGGAAAAAAAGAAGTAATATCTTTCGACAAAATACTCAATAGAATTAAAAAGTTAGGTAAAGAAGGCAATCTTGATGTCAATTTTACCTCATTATCTGTTAAAATTATCGACAGACTGTATCCTAATATACCAACAACACTTATTGATGAATTAACAGCGCAACAGTGTGCTTCTTTATCAACTATTAATCCTGATTATGGTATTTTAGCAAGTCGGGTTCTTATATCAAATCATCATAAAAATACCGAAACCAACTTTTTTAAAATAACGAAACAACTTTACACTTTTAAAGATGTAAATGATGTAAACCATCCACTTGTATCCAAAAAATATTTTGCTATCGTTAGAAATAATAAAAGCATTATCCAGGAATGGTTTGATTATGAAAGAGATTATTTATTTGACTACTTTGGTTTTAAAACATTAGAAAGAGCATATCTTATGAAAATAAATGGCACAATAGTCGAAAGACCTCAACATATGTGGATGAGGGTCTCTATTGGTATCCATGGAAATGATTTAAAAAAAGCAAAAGAAACATATGATTTTATGAGTCAAAAATATTTTACCCACGCTACACCAACATTATTTAACGCCGGGACACCTCGTTCTCAATTATCAAGTTGTTATTTAATTGGTATGGAATCTGACAGTATTACTGGTATTTATAATACTTTAGCCGATTGTGCCAATATTTCAAAATGGGCCGGTGGAATTGGATTACATATCCATAATGTCAGAGCTTCCGGCTCACATATTAGAGGAACAAATGGAACATCTAACGGGATTGTTCCAATGTTGCGTGTTTTCAATAGTACTGCTAGATATTGCGACCAGGGTGGTGGAAAAAGGAAGGGCTCTTTTGCAATTTATATGGAACCATGGCACGGAGATATCGAATCATTCCTCGAAATGAAAAAAAACCACGGTGATGAAGAAATGAGAGCAAGAGACCTTTTTTATGCAATGTGGATACCTGACCTTTTCATGGAAAGGGTTATGGCTGATGCAGATTGGACGTTAATGTGTCCAGACCGTTGTATAGGATTAAGCGATGTGTATGGTGACGATTTCAAAAAATTATATGAACAATATGAGACCGAAGGAAAAGGTATAAAAACAGTAAAAGCCAGAAAAATATGGTTAAAAATTCTGGATAGTCAAATAGAAACCGGAACACCTTATATGTTATATAAAGACCATGCTAACAAAAAAACAAATCAAAAAAATATTGGCACCATAAAGAGCAGTAATTTATGTGTTGCACCGGAAACATTGATTTTAACTGATGAAGGTCATATTGAAATAAAAAGTTTAGAAAATAAAAAGGTAAACGTTTGGAATGGTAAAGAATTTAGTGAGGTAATTGTAAAAAAGACATCAGACGAAAGTGAATTAATAGATGTTAATTTATCTGATGGGAGTAAATTAACTTGCACGAAATATCATAAATTTTATATTCAAAAAAAATTTAAATCAAGAAAAAGTAAAAAAGATATTATTAAAAGTAGTATCGTTGAATTAGTTGAAGCGCAAAATTTAAAAAAAGATATGAAATTAATAAAATGTGAATATCCAGTCATTGATAATAAAAATGAATTAAAAAATGCTTATACTAATGGTTTTTTTTGTGCAGATGGGACATATACAAATATTACAAATAACGAAGAAAGAAAATGTAATTTTAAATCAATAGAAGGAAAATCTTATTGTAAAAGACATATTGATTATCAAACTAATGAAGAAAGTGAATATTGTTGTGGTGTTTCGTATTCAAAAAAACCACATGTTACATTATATCACGAAAAAATAAAATTATTACAACATCTCAACTATAAAAGTATTGGTGAAGAAAAAAATAATAAATTAAATGTAACATTGCCTGTTGATTTAAAAGAAAAGTTTTTTGTCCCAATTAATTATTCTATAAAAAGTAAATTAAGTTGGTTCGCCGGATATTGCGATGGAGATGGTTGTATTATTAGAAATGGTAAAAACCAATCTTTACAAATATCTTGTATACATAAAGACTTCTTAATAAATATTAAGTTAATGTTGCAAACATTGGGTATTTCAAGTAAAGTAACATTAAACATGGGAAAAAAAAAATCATTACTACCAAATGGAAAAGGCGATTATCAATATTATAATTCAAAAGAAATTTGGCGTATATTAATTGCTTCTAATGAGTTGCAAAAATTATGTGAATTAGGATTTAAAACACACAGGTTAACCATTGAAAAACATAAACCAAATAGAAGTGCAAAACATTTTATTAAAGTTATCGATATTAAAGACAATAATAGAATTGACGAAACATATTGTTTTACTGAAAAAAAGAGAAATGCTGGTATATTTAATGGTGTAATTACATCGCAATGTTGCGAAATAATGGAATACTCTGACAGTAAGGAAACAGCTGTCTGTAATTTGGCCAGCATTGGATTAGCGAAATTTGTAAAAAAACCATCCCCAGACTTGTATCCCGATATTGAAAAAATAAAAATTTATTCTAAAACCAAGTGCAATTGGTGTAAAAGAGCAAAAATATTTTTAGATAAACATGGTTTCGAATATGAAGAAATTAATTTAGACGATGATGAAAAAAGAAAAGAATTTTATAAAACAGTTAATGAAACTTTAAATGACGACAATAAAATTAATAGTGTTCCGCAAATTTACATAAAAGACAAAAGAATTGGTGGTTTTAATGAATTATTAAATACAATAAAACCATCTTATGATTTTGAATTACTTCATAAAATTACAAAGATTGTTACACGTAATCTAAATAAAGTTATCGATATCAACTTTTACCCAACAAAAAAAACGGAAGTATCTAATAAGAAACATAGACCTATTGGTATAGGTGTCCAAGGTTTAGCTGATACTTTTGCAATGATGAATTATCCATTTTCTTGCGACGACTCTAAAAAATTAAATACAGAAATATTTGAAACTATTTATCACGCAGCATTGGAAGCAAGTGTTGATATTTCTATAGAAGATAACCCATATGCAACCTTTGAAGACTCTCCAGCAGCAAAGGGTATTTTACAATTTGATATGTGGAATGTAAAGCCAACCAATAGATATAACTGGGAAAAATTAAAAAAAAATATTAAAAAATATGGCTTAAGAAATTCATTATTGGTAGCACCAATGCCCACAGCATCTACCTCGCAAATCCTAGGAAACAATGAATGCTTTGAACCTTTTACAAGTAATATATACGTTAGAAGAACATTGGCTGGGGAATTTATTGTTGTAAATAAGCATTTGATTCGGGAATTGATAGAAAACTATGACTGGAATGAGGATATTAAAAATAGTATAATTAAAAATGGTGGGTCAATACAACATTTAAAATTACCAAAATACATTTTAGAAAAATATAAAACAGTGTGGGAAATTTCAATGAAAGATATAATTGATATGTCATCTGACAGAGGTGCGTATATTTGTCAGAGTCAAAGTTTGAATTTATGGATGAAAGAACCATCCTATGATAAACTAACTTCCATGCATATGTATGCATGGAAAAAAGGATTAAAAACCGGATTGTATTATTTGAGAACCGAGGCAAAAGCTGCACCGCAACAATTTACAATAGAACCGGAAAATATTGAAAGTAAAGATTTAGAAGAGGACGGTATTTGTGATATGTGCTCTGGTTAATTTACCATATTTGATAATGCAGCAATTTTTGCTTTTTCAGTATCATTGAAATCATTGTCTTCCAATTTAAAAATATTTTTTATTTCATCTACGGTGCTTATCTTTAGAATTGTGCTTATCTTTTTCTTTATTAATTTAATAATAATAATATTTTCTAAAAAGTTGACACAGTCCAATAGTTTAAAGAGATGTTCCATTGTAAATCCATCTTTTAATCTTAAATAACCACTTATCGAATTATTAATATCTTCGAAATCTTCTGCTTCTTTTATTTTCTCTTCCGTTATATTATTTTCAATTATGGCCATTGATAATCTTTTTATATAAAATAAATTATCAATATCAACCTTTGGCAATTGTATAGACCCTCTTTTTTCAAAATCATCCAAACACATTGTTTTTAATAAAACTGATAATTTTATTTCTTCTTCTGTGAATTCTATTGCTTGGTTATCAACAGAGATTACCTTTATCATTATAAAAAAATATATTAAATCATATTTAATATATTTTTTTAAATTTTCTGTTATTTTTATAAAAAATAAGTTAATAGCCTCTAAAACAACGATGGCAACCATTACAACAACACTCACAACAAGAAAAAAAATAATAAAACCCAATTTGAAATATTTTATTCATTATATATTACTTAAGATATCATTATATATATTTTCAAAATCTTTATTTTTTTCCCAGGTCTTGTCTACAAATTTATCGTTTAAAAGTGGGTCCATATTATATTGCAGTTTACAAAAACAACGAAAACATACAAATACATCAATCAATGAATTATGTAAATTTTGAGGAACCGTTTTAAATAAATGTTCGTGCAAATTAACCAATTTCATCCATTTTCTTTTTATTTTCCTACTACGTCGCATGGTGCAATATCTCATATTTTTATAATTATCAAATATATTATGGTCCAACCAACGTAAAGATTCAACTCCAATGATTGTTTCGTCAAAATCAATATTATGTGCAACAATGATTTGACTTTCCAATAAATCATTATTGAATTTTTTTAATACATTTACAATATCCTCACCCTTTTCTTCCATAATATCATTTGTAATTCCATGGATTTCAGTGGATGATTTAGGTATTGTTTTACCCGGTTGCAGTTTGATAATATGGTCATTAATTGACACAATTTTACCATGAGAAACATTATATATCATCCAACTTATTTGAACAATGTCGGGCCAATTATTAAAATGAAACAATTCTGCTTTGCGTTTTTTTGGTAAGCCTGTTGTTTCAACATCAAAAATAAGAGCCAACATCTGTATATTAATATAAAAAAATAGTAATTATTTTATATATCAATTTAATTTGTTCAATAATTTGTTCAATAAACTGACCAATTTTTAGTATATTTAAAACTTGGTAAAGTCAAATAACATTTTTCTTCGCATAAAATTAATTGAAATGACAGTATATTGTTAGTTGAATCATACAAATTAATTTCTTGAGAATCGCCATGTTTTTTTAATAATTTTCTTGTTTTTTCTAATAAATCATATTTTAAAACAAAATTTTTAAATATACCACATGTATTTTTTGGATTATCGTAAATACTAGGAAATTCATTATCTAATATTTTTATATCTTCTAATATAGTGTCCACCGATTTATCTGAAAATAATAACATAAAATGTATATCACATATATCTTCTTTTTGGATTTGATAATTAAACCATACATCCCTCAAAAATGCACCATGTATTTCCGTGTTTGTATTTTTATTAATAATAAATTGTTTATGCAAAATATTCCAAGATTTATCATTTTTTATACCAAACATCGCTAAATAACTTCGCATTTTATATTGTTTTATAGTGTTTTATTTGAAAATAATATAATTATCAATTTAAACATTTTTTAAACATTTTATTCATTTTTGAACATTTTTTAAACATTTTATTCATTTTTAAACATTTTATTCATTTTCATATTTTTACATGGACCAAAGGATTTTCTATGCCATGGTGATATTCCATATTGTTTTATACCATTCATATGTATTTTTGTCCCATATCCCATATTGCTGGTTAATCCATAAAATTCTTCCAATGATACATGTTTTCTACACATTTCTTCAATATATTTATCATGAGAAACTTTCGCCAATATTGAAGCCGCTGCGATGGAAGCATATAAACCATCCCCTTTTACAACACATTTGTGTAGAACAATATCGTCATTATTTGTATATAATTGAAATTCTGAACCATCTACTAATAAAAAATTTGGTTTTACAATTAAGTTGTCGAGAGAATTATGCAT
>Ga0209197_1002298_pt1 | contig 11255 bp, 12 predicted proteins | sample COGITO_mtgs_1105_4_FD_184802 | JGI IMG/M metagenome (GOLD analysis project Ga0209197, IMG submission 184802) | Pelagic marine microbial communities from North Sea - COGITO_mtgs_110512 (SPAdes) (version 2) | ecosystem: Environmental > Aquatic > Marine > Epipelagic ... | reverse complement strand
GCAGCGCGCTCGGCTAACAATTCATCCCAATGCTCCGTACCTTCCCAAAAGACCTTCTTCAGTCCGCGCATGGCAGGGACGGATTTGGTTAATAATCGGCCCGCTAAAGCCTCAATGGCTTCATCCATCGCTGCGGCATCTTCGAAAATATCATTGTACAAACCACGCTGGAAAGCCCACTCTGCAGAGCGCCATTCCGTGGCGTTGATCGCTAAATCTGACATCCCTGCTAACCCGAGCTTGCGCTCCACTGCGGGGCCCACCACGAATGGTCCTATGCCTACCGCCAGCTCGCTGAGTTTCACCGCTGCGTGCTTAGTCGCATAACAGTAATCTACAGACGAAGCAAGGCCTACGCCACCGCCAACAGCCTTCCCTTGAACACGGCCGATAATGAGCTTCGAACACTTGCGCATGGCGTTGATCACGTTGGCAAAGCCGCTAAAAAAGACCTTCCCTGTGTCTAAATCTTCGATTGAAATGAGTTCGTCGAAGCTGGCCCCGGCACAAAAGGCACGTTCGCCCGCACTCTTCACAAGGATGAGTTTTACAGCATCATTCTCCCCCAGTTCCGTAATGGTATTGGCCAATTTCGCGAGGACCTTGCCCGGCAAAGAATTGGACAGCGGATGGAAAAATTCGACTGTCGCTAATCCGCGATCGTCAACGACCACATTTACACCGCCTTGGTTCACTGCTTCGTTCATAGGTTATAGTATTTGGGTATTGTGTTCTGCTGAATATTCAATTTTCACGAGCATGCTGTGGTACGCCGCATACCACTGTTTCCCGTGGCTCTTAGCGACTTTATGACGGGCATTAGCGCGCCACTCGTTCACCGCCTCCATGCTCTGCCAATAGCTGATAAAGATGCTGCGGCCCTCGGCATTTTTCACGCTCTCGTACCCCACATATCCTGGAACGTCCCCCACCAAGTGTAGGGTCTCTTCGTCCAATTCTGCATAGCCCTCTCTATCGTCTGAAGGCAGGTAACTGAATATGTTGGCATACTGTGCGCCAGGAAACCGCTCGAAATTCATCAGCTCTGGTCTAGTTTCTTCACCATGGTCAAGATGGTCGCCACGGCAACTACCTCATCGGTATCGTCGTAGACTTCCACGTAGTATTTCACTATGCCTTTAGCCACATCGTCCTCACTGCGCTTCTCCTGATCGATCTTTTCTTTTACGGTCAATTTTACCCCGATGGTTGCCCCTGGGTAAACCGGCTTGGTGAATCGGCATTCGTCGATACCGTAGTTCAACAACACCGGACCTTTCTTGGCCTCAACAAACAATCCTGCCGCCTTGCTCAAGATGAAATATCCGTGCGCCACTCGGCCCTCGAAGATGGTTCCCTCGAGCGAAGTTGCGTCCATGTGTGCGTAGAAGTTGTCGCCGCTCACATTGGCAAAGTTTGTGATGTCGGTTTCCGTCACTGTATGTTTTGCAGTGTATACCGTCGCGCCCACTTCCAGCTCCTCAAAATGCTGACGGAATACGTGCGGCATGGCCTCAGGGCGCGATGCGCCTGGCTGGTACTGCTGCGTAATAGCTGTGATATCGTCCGGATGGCCTTGGATGGCTGTGCGGTGCAAATAGTGCAACACACCACGCTTTCCGCCCATCTCTTCACCACCACCGGCACGACCTGGACCACCGTGTTTCATAAGCGGCATCGGCGAACCGTGACCGGTACTTTCCTTGGCCATCTTTTCGTTGATGATATGGATGCGTCCGTTGTAGGCCGCCGCCTCAGAAGTAAATGTAACAATATCAGAAGTGTTCTTGCTCACAAATGAAGTCACCAAAGAACCACGTCCCATAGCGGTCAATTGAACCGCCTCGTCCAAGGTTTTGTACGGCATCAACGTACTCACTGGACCGAACGGCTCCACCTCGTGGACCTTGGTGTTGGTAAATGGATCGCTGTTCACAAACAGTTTTGGCGTATAAAACGCACCCGCATCTGTAGCGCCTACGAGATCGAGGTCTGGATTAAAGACCAATTCCTGTTCGGCCATCAGCTTGTTCATCTCCGCCTCTACACGACCGATCTGGTCGTGCGTCGCTAAAGCACCCATGCGCACACCCTCGGCTTGAGGATCACCAATCACGGTCTTTTGCAAGCGTGCAATCACCGCCTCCTGAACCAAAGGCAACAAATGTTCCGGCACCATGGCGCGGCGAATAGCCGTACATTTCTGTCCGGCTTTCACCGTCATTTCGTTGGCCAATTCACGTACAAATAGCGCAAATTCCGCATCTTCTGGCTTCACATCTGGACCCAGCACCGCGGCGTTCAAACTATCCGCTTCCAGGTTAAACGGCACCGAGCGCTCGTTCAAATGAGGAAGGCCGCGCAACACCTGACCGGTAGCGGCAGAACCCGTGAAGGTCACGATGTCTTGAAAATCCACATGGTCAAGAATGCCGCGTCCCTTACCGCTCACCAACTGCAGGGCACCTTCCGGTAAAATACCACTGTCGATGATGGCCTTAACCATCGCTTCGGTGAGGTAGGAGGTATATTCCGACGGCTTCACTACTGCAGGAACACCCGCCATCAGGTTGACCGCAATTTTCTCGAGCATCCCCCAAATAGGGAAGTTAAATGCATTGATATGGACCGCTACCCCGTGGCGCGGCACCATGATGTGGTGACCTATGAACGTACCCTCTTTCGACAATCGGGCAAGGTCGCCATCAACGTAGTAGGGAAGGTCTGGGAATTGGCGTCTGAGGGATGCATTGGCGAATACGTTGCCTATTCCCCCTTCAATATCAATCCAGCTGTCCACCTTGGTGGCCCCTGTGGCCCAACTCACATCATAGAATTGGCGTTTGATAGACGTTAAATGCAGTGCCAACGCTTTTAGCATCCGTCCGCGCTCCTGGAAAGTCATCTTGCGCAGGGCTGGACCTCCAACATTTCGGGCGTAGTCTAAAATAGCCTTGTAATCCAATCCTTCTGAGCTCACAGAAGCAAACTCTGCCCCCGTGATCGCGTGGCGCGCCGTGTATTCCGTGCCGCTGCCTGCCTCCCAGTTTCCAAGGATGTAATTCTTAACTGTGTTCATCTATTTGTGTGTTTGATAGGTTCCTGTATGTTCTGGTCTATTCGGTTCCAATTCCCTCAGCGGCTCTACCTCTTTCAAGGTGTCCTGACATTGCTTCGGAAGCTCCATGTACAATTTCGTTCCTTCCGTCTTCCACTCAAGCATTTCATCGGTCACCTGCTTAACCACCTTGCCGGGGTTACCAACGAAGATGCTCCTTGGCGGAATGACCGTATTCTGCGGCACAAAAGCTAATGCGCCCACAATAGAGCCTTCACCGACCTCAACATTGTCCATGACCACGGCATTCATCCCGATGAGTACATTCTCACCCAGCGTCCCGCCGTGAATAATCGCCCCATGCCCTACATGCGCCATCTTCTTGAGGCGCGTTTCGGTTTTTGGAAACATATGTACGGTACAATTCTCTTGCACATTCACACCCTCTTCGAGCACAATCCTACCCCAATCACCACGGAGTACTGCCCCGGGCCCAATGTAACAATGCGGCCCAACGATCACATCGCCCGTCACATTCGCTTGGGGATGTACGAAGGCCGTAGGATGTACTACGGGAATGAAATCAAGGAATTGGTATATAGCCATCTTATGCGCGTTCTAAAATGGTAGCATAACCCTGGCCAACGCCTATACACATGCTCACCAAGGCATATTTCTTACCGGTCTCCTGCAACTCTAGGGCTGCAGAATGAAGGATGCGACCGCCCGTCACCCCCAGTGGGTGGCCCAATGCAATGGCACCCCCGTTCGGGTTGATACGCTCGTCGTTATCCGCCAAACCAAGCTCGCGCGTACAGGCCAAAACCTGCGCAGCAAAAGCCTCATTCAGCTCAATGATATCCATATCGTCCAACGTCAGACCCGCTTTAGCGAGTGCCTTCTTCGACGCCTCGACTGGGCCAATTCCCATAATCCGCGGCTCCACGCCAGCGACCGCTGAGCTCACCACGCGCGCCAAAGGCTTCAAGCCATGCTGCTTCACTGCTTCACCACTGGCCATAAGCAAAGCCACGGCACCGTCGTTCAACCCGGAACTATTGCCCGCCGTCACTGAGCCGTCTTTTTTGAACGCTGCTCTTAGGCCGCCGAGGGCTTCAAGGGTGGTATTGGGTTTCATGAATTCGTCCTCCACAAAAACGATAGAGTCCTTTTTGCGCTGTGGGATCTCCACGGCGAATTTCTCCAAACGGAACCTTCCGCGCTCCTGCGCTCTGGCAGCTTTTTGCTGCGACCAAAGCGCAAAGGCGTCCTGGTCCTCACGGCTAATTCCGAACTGCTCCACGAGGTTCTCTGCCGTCTCACCCATGGCGTGGGTACCGTAGAGTTCCTTCATTTTTGGATTCACAAAGCGCCATCCAAAAGAGCTGTCGTGCATTTTGCTTCCGGTATCGAACGCACTCTCGCTCTTGCTGATCACATAAGGCCCACGGCTCATATTTTCCACTCCTCCGGCGATAAATAGGTCGCCGTCTCCCGCCATGATGGCGCGGTGGGCATGGATGGCTGCGCTCATTCCTGAGGCACACAAACGGTTCACGGTTTCGCCCGGAACGCTCCACGGAAGTCCCGCCAAAAGCGCGGCCATACGGGCCACATTTCGGTTGTCTTCTCCGGCTTGGTTGGCACATCCTAAGATGACGTCGTCAATGGCGCTAGGATCCACATCGGGATTCTTTTCCATGAGCTTGGCGATGGTCATAGCCGCCAAATCATCGGTGCGCACCGCGGCTAGGGTGCCTTTAAATTTTCCAATAGGCGTACGAACGCCGTCTACGATATAGGTCTGTTTCATAGGTTCCATTCTTTCGAGGTGCGGTATACGGTTCCTTTGAACCATGCTACGCGCTGCCCTGAAGTAGTTGTGATGTCTATTTGATACAACCCTGTTTTATGCGTTTCACTCAATAAGGTTGCAAATGCGGTGAGCTCTTCCCCTGCGCGAACCGCGTGGAGGTGATGTATACTGGTTTCAATAGAAAGACTTTGACGGCCGCTGCCGTTTGAAGCAAAGGCAAGGGCCGAATCTGCGAGAGAGTAGGTGATGCCCCCGTGCGCGATGTGAAAGCCGTTGGTCATTTCGTCACGAACGGTCATTTTTAAAGTAGCCTCGCCAGGTGCATTAGATACGACAGTAATGCCCAGCCATTGGCTGAAAGCGTCGTTCTTCATCATGTGGCCTACTATTTCCTTCGCTTGATCCATGCTATGTGTCGCTTTCTGTTTTGTCTTGAAGTACTGCCATTTCCATCGCTTCGATGGCGCAATCGATCAAGAAAAGTACGTTGCCTTTAGCCTCTTCTGTAGTCGTATTATTCTCTACCACGTAGAGGTACAATTCGCTCAAGGTGTTTGGCGAACTGCTCAATTTAATAAGCGCAGGAATATCCAGGCCGTGCTCCTCTTGGTGCGATTCATAGACTTCCAATTTCTCTTCAATAACACCTTGCCATTTCTCATTGCTAAGCATGGTCAAACGCCAACCCATTTTCTGAAAGGACCATTTTAACAGCAATACCGATTTCAACATCCAACTGTGCGTCCCGTCGTCCATGCCTTCGTCGGCCTCCATCAACGTACCCATAATATAGGGTTGCTGCTCCAATAAGTCCATGAAGTTCTGCTGGTATACGTTGTCCGTCCAGCCCTCTACTTCCATGATTGAATCTTTGAGGCTCACTGCCCCGGCGTTTTGAGGTGTATTCATGTCTACGAATTTAAGCATAAAAAAACCCCGAGCGTTTCCACTCGAGGCATTCCAACTAACACATCAATATATGGACGACGCCACATTCTTTCTTAATCTACAACATTTTACATTTTCGACCTGTGATACATATCACGACTTATCCCTCCCGTTATTTATTGGACTTGATCATTATTCGGTGTGGAATACCGTCTTCGAGAAACTCCTCCCCTTGAGCTACATAGCCCAAACGACCGTACCATTGAAGTAGGTACGATTGTGCCATAATAACCACGTCCCGCTCGCGCTCAAACAAATCCCAGGCCCATTCTTCTGCCCGTACCATAAGTTCGATTCCCAATTCCTTGCCACGCGCCGATTTTTCAACAACTACGCGGCCTATACTGACCTGAGGATAGGCGGTTCCTGGAGGCAAGATGCGGACATAGGCAACCACTGCTCCCTCGGTGTTTTTAGCATAAAGGTGGTAGCTGTTTTGATCGTGATTGTCTAAATCTAGATACACACAATCCTGCTCTACAACAAATATGTCTGAGCGCAACCGAAGTAATGCATACAAGTCGTTTTTCGGAAGGGATTCGAAGGTATGTCTATGCCACTGCATGTTGATTTCGTTTTTGAATGAGTTGGTGGTAAAGTAGGACGATTAAAAATTGGACCCCAAGCAAGGTAGCAACCGTACCGGCTATAGACGTATCCATCCAACGGCTGAGGGCATAGCCACCCAATGCCGCGAGTAACGCAATACTGCCTGCCCCGATAAGGAGGAGGTGTAATTTCTCAACCAAAAGGTAGGCTGTTGCAGCGGGAACGACGAGCAGAGCCACCACTAAAATCGCGCCAACACTTTCAAAACTCACTACGGTAGCAAAACTCACCATGGCCATTAAGCTGAGGTTCCATGCGGCCACACCTATGCCTAAGACGGCGGCATAATCTTCATTGAAACTGGACATTTTCAGTCCTTTAAAGCCAATGACCGTATAGGCTAAAACTGCGAGAAGAAGAAGCCCAGAAGACCAAAGGGCAATGGGTCCCATGTTTAGACCGCCGAACGACCATGTGTTAAAGGGCACATAGGCAATCTCCCCGTACAGCACACATTCCTGATCTAAATCCACGCTATCGCTCCAAAAGGTGATCAGTATAACCCCCAATGCAAACAACGTAGTAAACGTCATGCCAATACTGGCGTCGCTTTGAACCTTTAATTTTTTACGTAACAATTCTATAATAATCGTAGCTAAAACACCTACCGCCGCTGCGCCTAAGAACATCCACAGTGAGGCACGACTTTGGCTTAACCAATACGCCACGGCAATACCGGGAAGTACCGCGTGCGAAATAGCATCGCCGACCATGGTCATTTTACGCAGCACGAGGAAAGCGCCCAGGAGGGCACAAGAAACTGCGGTAAAAACCGCCGTTAATGCTATGGCGAAGGTTGGGGTCATTAACGTAAATAGTGTGCGAGGGGAAATCTGTAACTAACGCCTGTTCCAAAGAAAAGGCCACTCGTGTTGAGCCGGGTGTCCACGTAAGGGCTGAGGTCAAATCCAGCGTAAATATCTAATTGAAGATCGTTGGACAACAGCTTGGTGAACCCGCCGTCAAAATAGGGCGTCCCAAACAGTTGCTGCCCCTGTAGCTGCCAGTTGCTAAAATACTCCGCATACACACCGTAGTCATTGCCAAGATCATAGCCTAATGCTAAGGAGAACATTCCGCCGTCCACGAAGCCATTAGTGCCGTTCATGCCGCCAGAAATTCCAATATTGCTTGCAATACCAAGCCGCTGAGTCAATCCCTTTTCCAGCATGAGTCGCTGTTCGTGGAAGACCACATTTCCTTGGGCTGGAGCGCGGTAATCACCCGCGGCAACCCATGGTAACGTGAGGTGGCTCAACCAGGTGGTTTGTGGTAATAGATCTGTTTCCTTAAAGAGATTGTACTTGAACCCAATGGTCACTGGATTTACGCCTGTTGTACGGAAGGGGTCATTCCAAGTGTCTACTATATCTATGCGCTGTGTATTCGAGTTAATCACTGCACGCATTTCAAATTTTCGATTGATCCCAAAGCGCAAGACCTGCTCGATTTGATGCGCGTCAGAGATACTGGTCAACGATATTCTTTCTTCCGCATGCGAAAACTGATACCCGCCTTCGTACTGAAACCATCCTACTGGAGTAATCTGTGCACTTTCGGTAATATCCGGTCTATCTGTCGCTGTGCACTTTCGGTAATATCCGGTCTATCTGTCGCAATGGCTGGCATACCCACAAACACGGGTGTTAATTCAACACCGTCAGCGTCAATATCATTCATCTGTGGACGCTCCTGCGCCATGCCCCATAACGATGCGGCCATTAAAATTGCAATACTAATCTTCTTCATAAGGAATAGGACTTTGGTGAGGATCCACTTCGGGATTCCCCAATTCTTTAACTATTAATGCCTCTATTTCAGGGGTAATGATGTGTTCCATGGTTTCGGCCTGGGGATGAATATGATCTGCGGCCATGCCGAGACGCTCTGTGAGGTATAGCTCCCACAATCGGTGTAATCGAACCACACGACGGCCCTCTGTGCGGCCTTTTTCAGTCAAAGCAAAACCATCTGCGCGCTCCACCAATAAATACTCTTTTTTCAAAGACCGTAGCGTCTTGCGTAACCCTTCAAGGTGCTGGCGCCTTATCCCGACTATGGTTTCCGACGTCATTGCGACGGTATGACCCTCTCTTTCTTCTGCGCCATAAAGCAGTTTCAAAAGGTTTTCACGCTGGGTTTTTAATTGGTTTCCTCTAGCCCGTTTTCTGCGAGGAAGCCATCCGTTTTCAGGGGCGATAAGAAGCGAAATAAATGCGATGCCGCCCAAAGCAAGCACAATCCACGGTCCCGTTGGCATTTTTGGCAGGCTCGCGCTAATAATTGTTCCAACCACTGCCGCGGTAGCCGCAAAAACAGCCGAAAGTACAAGCATCAAGCGCAATGAAGCGGTCCAAGATCGTGCGGCGGCGGCAGGTGTGATCAACAATGCGGCCATCAACACGACGCCAACAGATTGAATGCCTACTGTAACCGCCAAGACGGTAAGTACGGTGAAAACAAATCGGATCAATTGTATAGGCAGGCCAATGGCAGCGGCAAAATCTTCATTAAAGGTCATTAACTGAAATCCCTTGAAGAAGAGCGCAACACTAGCAAGCAACACCAATGCAAGGGCGCCAAAAACGTACAGATCAGACAGCGTAATGGCGGCGGCTTTACCTAAAAGGAACCGCTCTAGCCCCGCCTGTTGACCCTGTCCCGTGCGCTGGACCGCTGAAAGCAACATGATGCCGAAGCCGAAAAACGTTGAAAGCACTAGGCTGATGGCTGTATCTCCTTTCAGTTTTGTGCGTTGCTCGAGAAAACTTATGCCGTAATGAGCCGTAAGACCCGCGACTAACGCGCCAAGAATTAAAAAAACCGGATTGCGTCCGTCTCCAATAATAAATGCGAGCACCACCCCAGGAAGAAGTGCATGGGCTATCGCATCTCCAACTAAACTCTCTCCCTTTAAAAAGCTGAAAACACCCACCACGGAGGACGAAGCCGCCAACAGTAGCGTGCCAATAAGCACTTTTATGAAAATAGGATCAAACATTAATCTTTCGGTTGGTCTTCTTTAAAATCTGGTTCGCGAAGCGGGAATTCAGTATCTGAAATGAGGTCGCCTAGTTTTGAAAGAACCGTTAAACGGCCGCCGTAGGCTTCCTGCAATAGTTCTTTTGTAAAGACCTCTTCTTTTGGACCGGCTGCAACTAGTCGTGTGTTGAGCAACACAATCCAATCAAAATATTCGTTCGCTGTCTGTAAATCATGGTGCACAATGACGACCGTTTTACCCTCGTTTTTCATGTCACGCAGCAGCTTTAAGATAGCGTCCTCAGTCGCGGCGTCCACACCTACAAAAGGCTCGTCCATTAAGTAGATATCTGCCTGTTGCGCTAAAGATCGTGCGATGAATACGCGCTGTTGTTGACCGCCCGAAAGCTGAGAAATTTGTCGGTCCGCAAATTCTAAAAGGTTCACTTTTTCTAGCGCCTCTGTGGCAATGCGACGGTCCTCTTTCGTGATGCGTTTAAAAAGATTGTTTTTTCGGTACCGCCCCATCAATACCACGTCCATTACGTCAGCCGGAAAGTCCCAATCCACGCTTTCGCGCTGTGGAACGTAGCTCACTCGTTCACGGACTTTATCTAAGGGTTGGCCAAATATTTCCGTATAACCGCTGTCCGGCTTCATAAGTCCCATGACGGTTTTGAGCATGGTCGTCTTTCCAGAACCATTTGGTCCAACGACGCCTATAATTTTACCCTTGGGCAATTCAAAATCAACATCCCAAAGCACAGGCTTGCTGTGGTAGCTGACCGTGAGATTGTGTACTTCAATGCTCTTTTCCATTAGTTGAATGATTTTAAAATCTGTGTTGTATTGTGTGTAAACGCCCCAATCAAGGTGGCTTCTGGCGTTCCCTCCGCTCCCAACGCGTCGCTGAACAATGGCGCACCAATCCGCACTTTTCCGCCTTTTTGTTCTACTGCTTCTTGCAGTGCTTCGATACTTTTTGAATTTACCGAAGTCTCGATAAAGACGGTGGATAGGTTGCGGTCTAAAATGAATTGGGCGGAAGAAGTCATGTCTCGTATGCCAAATTCTGCAGCGGTACTAATCCCCTGCAATCCATGCACTTCGATGCCGTAGGCGCGACCAAAATAGGAGAAAGCATCGTGCGCGGTAACTAGGGCGCGTACTGAATCGGGAACTTCATTGATCGCCAGTACAAATTCATCGTGTGCTGCGACCAATTCGGAAAAATAATCCATAGCGTTGCTTTCAATAGCCGCACTGTGTTGCGGGAATTCACCCTTTAAAAAGAGGGCCAGTTCACCCACGCATCGGTTCCAAAGTTGCAGGTCGAACCATATGTGCGGATCGCAGGTGTTGGGGCCTACTTCGATAAGGTCGTGAGACTGAAGTGCGCTGCTCATTGCGTAGACTGGCTTTTGCTGGCCAACTTTTTCAAGGATGTCTGTCATTTTACCTTCCAAATGCAAACCGTTGTGCAGGATGACGCCCGCATTGCTAAGCTTGGCCACATCGCTTTCGACGGGCTTGTAACTATGCGGGTCAATGTTTGACTGCATTAAGGCTTGTACCGAAATTTCTTCCGGTAGCAGTTGACGTGCCGCATCGGCAACTACTGAGGTAGTGCACAAGACATCAATAGACGGTTCTGGCGTACACGCCAAGGTCAATGCGGCAAGTGCTATGATCAGGAAATTCCTCATGATTGTACGGCGTAAATGTTTGCACACATGTTCTGACTCAGCCAAAAGGTACCTGCAGAGGAGTCAAGTTCTACACTCGAGTCAAAAGCTGAAATCGCACGAATTTCATAGGTGTTGCCTAGGTTGATGTTCATGG
>Ga0209197_1002291_pt1 | contig 11275 bp, 11 predicted proteins | sample COGITO_mtgs_1105_4_FD_184802 | JGI IMG/M metagenome (GOLD analysis project Ga0209197, IMG submission 184802) | Pelagic marine microbial communities from North Sea - COGITO_mtgs_110512 (SPAdes) (version 2) | ecosystem: Environmental > Aquatic > Marine > Epipelagic ... | reverse complement strand
CTAAAGGTGGGCAACTATCTGTAAGATGTAAAAAACATGAAGATGCCTTCGTAGATATCTATTTGATAGGACCGTCGGTTAGAGTATTTGAGGGTATATTGTATTTTTCAAAGGATTCAATTGCACTTCTATAAAATATGCCATCATTATGCATTCTAACTTTCGTGAATAATTTCAACAATGGGAATAAAATTTGTAGAAATTTTTTATCTATGACTTATATCAATAGTTTTATTAAGTAGGTTATTATTTATCCTTCTGTATGATTGATATTCTATTATACATATAGAGCCGTTTATACCATTCAAACTAAATATATTTTTGGCATAAGATCAAGAAAATGAACTGAATATTTAAATGAAAATGAGCGTAAAAATTCTACTCTCTGTATTAACTACCAATCTATAATACTCAGCCGCCTACTAAATTTCAGCATTAACTCTTGCATTCATTAATTCGGATAAGGCATGAAGATCATTTTGTGCTTTTGCAACCTTTATTCCAGCATCATAAATTTCTAAGGCTTTTTCAATTTCATCTATCTCAGTATATATATGGGCTAGATGGTAGTACAGACCAACATATTCGGAATCTTCTTTTCTAAGCAATTCAAATTTTTCAATAGCAGTTTTCAGATTATTTAATTTCTCATACTCTTTAGCAATTGCATATTTTACAAAGCTATCATCAGAATCTTCAGCTAATATTGATTTAAGGTATTCGAGTCTTTGAGAAGTAGCGGTCATATAGGAAGTGTTAGTTTATGTTGCAAATCTAGAGTAATATTATTGCTAAACATCTAAAATCAAGAGGCTATTTCATGACTAATAAATAGCCTCTCACTGTATTGAAAAGTTTCTATAAGAACATTGAAAAATTTAGCGTGAATGTACTGCTGCCATCTTCATCTTCAGCAAATATGCCTAACGTCGGTTCTAAATTTATGTTATCTGCTAATCTAATTCCATACCCGACTGATATTGTACTGTATTCTATACTTTCCGAATCGCCATTACCCGTTGTCAATGCTCCTAAGCTAAATTCAATAGGTACCTTTCCTACTATGTAATACTTCGCTCCTAAAGCCAAAGAAGATATTCTATCATCTCTATCTCCTAGGTTAGTGTAACTAAGTTTTAATGCGAAATTTTGACTTAAAAAGTAACCTCCATTAAATCCAAATCCTGAAAATGATTCATCTTTATCTCCTATGCTAGTAAGACCTGTACCGTCACCAATTGGTATTCCTCCGATCAAATTATATCCTGTTTCTATCAGTACTCTACCTTTTCTATTAAATGTCTCCTGATCTGAGTTGTTGTTACTCTGGTTATCATTCTGCGCAGATATTAAGTTAACTGTGAATACAACTAACAATATTACAAGTAGTTTTTTCATCTCTTTAAATTTTTATTAAGCTGAAATTATAAAATATTCTTTATTTTTTTACCACATGTTTGTGACTAACAAAAATGTATTTCTTTTTTTTATCATTTTAAGTATTATTCATCAATTATTCAACAAATATCACTTTATCACTTTCATCATAGTAGTCTGCTACCCCTTTTATTTTTTTTAACGTTAGCTTCTTTTACAAGTAACTAAATACTATTATTTTCTTAAAATTTAACTCTGAGTTAAGTTTTAAGAAATGGTGTATATTTGTTAAATATTATAAGAACGGATAGTTTGTGAATATGACATTTGAATAGCAATATTACTGGTCAATCAACTTATATTTGTGCAAAAAACTAAGATAATAGATTAAATATATAATATGAAGTTGTTAGTATGTATAAGCAGAACGCCTGAGACGACTGCAAAAATTAGTTTTACAGATAATGATACTCAGTTCAATACGGAAGGAGTACAGTATATCCTCAACCCATTCGATGAGTGGTACGCATTAGTCAGAGCTATAGAGTTAAAGGAGAAATATGGAGGGACTGTGACTGTGATTAATGTCGGTGGAGCATCAAGCGACATCATTATTCGGAAAGCCCTCTCTATAGGAGCTGATGATGCAGTGAGAGTAGATACAGAGGAAGTGGGATCAGCATTTTTCGTAGCAAAGCAAATTGCTGCTCATGCAGAAAGTGCAGGTTATGATATGATATTTACCGGAAAAGAGACAATCGATTATAATGGATCAGAGGTAGGAGCAATGGTAGCTGAGATTCTAGATCTTCCATACGTATCTTTTGCATCTCATCTTGAAATGGAAGGCGATATTGCTGTAATCACTAGAGAGATAGAAGGTGGAGTAGAAGTAGCGGCGGTCACTGGGCCATGTGTTTTATCAGCGGCTAAAGGATTAGCAGAGCAGCGTATACCTAATATGAAAGGTATTATGATGTCAAAGCGTAAACCTCTCAACTTAATACCAGTGGTAGAAGCTAATGCTCATTTAGAGGCCGTGAAATATGTGCTTCCAGATGCTAAGACAGGAGTGAAACTTGTAGATCCTGATAATATGGAAGAACTAGTAAGACTTCTGCACGAAGAAGCTAAGGCGATATAATCGTTTTGTTACTTTAATCATCACATTCATTATAGAAAAAGATAAAAATATAGATATATCATGGCAGTTTTAGTTTTAGCCGAATCAACAAAAGGAAAATTCAAAAAGACAGCTCAAGAGGCAGTTTATTACGCATCTAAGTTAGCGGCACAAAAGGGTAGCGAATGTGTGGCTCTCGTACTGGGTACTAGTGTAAACCCATCTCAATTAGGCCAGTTTGGTGCCACAAAAGTATTACATGATGCTAATGGAGTTTTTGACAATGTAGATAGTCAGCAGTATGCTGCAGCAATATCTAGTCAAGCGACAGCTATTGGTGCAACTCACGTAGTTATTTCTGCAACTAGCACAGGAAAATCCATCATTGGAAGAGTTGGTGTAAGGTTAGATGCTGGAGTAGTAAGTAGTGTAAATGCTTTACCATCTGACGATAATATATTCAGTAAAGGCGTATTCTCTGGTAAAGCTACGGTATACAATAAAGTGACATCTGATGTGACTGTACTTTCCTTAATGGGTAACTCATTACAATTCACTGCAGAAGGTGGTGATGTACCCTCAGTTTCAGTATCTATTGATGTGCCAACATCTAAAATAGTTATAAGAGAGCAGAAGACACTAGACGGTATAGTACCGTTACCAGAGGCTGAGGTTGTAGTATCAGCAGGTCGTGGTATGAAAGGTCCAGAAAACTGGGGTATCATAGAAGAATTAGCACAAGTACTAGGAGCGACAACAGCTTGCTCTCGGCCTGTAGCTGATATCGGATGGAGACCTCACCATGAGCATGTGGGACAGACTGGTGTAGCCATCAAACCTAATCTATATATTGCCTCTGGAATCTCAGGTGCGATTCAGCACCTTGCAGGCGTCAATAGTTCTAAAGTAATCTTAGTAATCAATAAAGATCCAGAAGCACCATTCTTCAAAGCAGCAGACTATGGAGTGGTTGGAGATCTCTTCGAAGTTGTGCCGAAGCTTACAGAGGCATTGAAAAAATTTAAGCTAAATAGCTAATTACGAGATTTTGCATTTACTTTGTAATCTAATTATTAGAGCTTTAAGATTAATTGGATTTTAAGTGATCACATAGCCCTCTATGAAAAAAATAGAACTCAATATAGTAGCACTATCGCATAGTGTGACACAATCGCATAATTATGCCGTTGTATTAGGTGAACTAGAAGGTAAACGTAGACTGCCTATTGTTATTGGTGGTTTTGAAGCCCAGGCGATTGCTGTGGCAATAGAAAATATGACACCTAATCGTCCACTGACTCATGATCTATTTAAAAATGCATTCGATGGTTTCAATATCGTAGTCAAAGAGGTCGTAATCAATAATTTATTAGATGGTATTTTCTATGCTCAACTTGTTTGTGAAGGCCCTTTAGGAACACTCGATGTAGATAGTCGAACTTCAGATGCTATAGCCATGGCGGTAAGATATGGATGTCCAATTTTTACTTATGAATTTATAATGGAAAATGCCGGAGTTGTATTAGATGACAAGGAGGAAGAAGAAATATCCGGAGACTCTAAAACTGAAAAAATATCTAAAGTAAATGAACCAGATTCATACGAATCTTTTACTGTAGGGGCACTGAACAAAATGCTAGAAGATATTCTCAATAACGAAGATTATGAGAAAGCAGCGAAAATAAGAGACGAAATTAACCGAAGAAAAGCTAATTAGATCAACCGCTCTACTTCAAAAAGCGTTTAGTCTTATTTTTATGGCTAATTCATTATGATAAGGTCTAATCTCTATAATTACAATTCATTCATCCCTCTAACATCGCTATAATAGTATCATATCCTTTACTCTTGGCGTGATCCAAAGCAGTTTTACCTTCCTTATCTTTTATTAATTTATTAGCTCCTTTATCCAATAGATATTTTACCATATCCATCTTATTGTAATTAGCTGAAAATGCAAGTGCCGTTGTACCATTCATATTGATATCATCTAAGTTTGCTCCTGCAAGTATTAGAATATCCGCATACTCTTTGGCTCCTTTGAAGCATACACCCATTAATGCTGTATTTCCTGATCCATCCTTAGCATTGATATCTATATTTTGCGCAAGAAGTACTTTGGTGATACCCATTGCTCCCATATAGGTAGCCATTATTAATGGCGTAAATCCTCTAGCATCAGTAATATTAAGGCAGTTAGGATTTGCAGCGATCACTGCTTGCAAAGTCTCAACATCTTCTGCCTTTATAGCATCGAATATTTTCATAGTAAAATTGTTAATCTTATTATATGTAATACTGTATAAATTTATTTAGAATATTTATAAGTCAACGAACCCAGATTTGCTACTATTCTATCGATATTTGGATTACTCACTACGTTTTAAGAAAAACAAAGTTCGTCATATCATTTGCGAAGAAATTTTTGATTTAGATTAGGTGCCGAAATGCAACTAATTACCTGATGTCTTCTATAAAAGTAAGCTCTACCATGAACCTTGTATCCAAGGCGCCTAAAGAATTAGCTACTTTCTTGGACATTATAACTGATATATCGCTCGGATAGGTTTCCAATGGAATTCTTCCCAACACTTTTGCCCTAGTCCGTAGATTCAGTTGTGGATTATATAGCTCTATTATAGATCCTTTCTTAGCGGTATGATGTAGTACAAATGCCTTTTCCGTTGTTTGACTATCACGTTCCCAAATACCAATACCCCTACTATGAAGCTTTCTTGTAGTTGGTGATAATTCTAGTTTTATAGCTTGAGAGTCAGAAAGTTCTTCAGATGCTGTTGCAATTAATTCTTTAATTTCTTTCGGACTAGATACCGTTTCTTTATTTCCTGACTTCGTGACCAATTCTGAAGGAACAATGGTAGTAGTGAATTTTTCTCGAATAGGTCTTTTATTATTTATCTTCTTTGTTAAAATCTCAACTTTTTTTGCATCATCAGCTAACACGATAGACGAATTAAATTTTACGACTAAACCTTGATCATCAATTGGCAACCATCCTATGAGTAACTTCTGTCCTTTATAGATAGCTGTACCATTGATCTTATTTCGTTTGGAGAATATAGATACCTCTTGTCCAAAATATGTCTTACCGATTCGATAGAGCGTTTCTTTAGGCTGTGCTACATAGTATACTGGAACGAATTTGTTGATAGATAGTACAGAGGAGGATTTCTCTGTATAAAGAGCATTGAGTGAAAAAGGAACCTTTACAGTCTGGCCAATATTTATTGACGATTTCGCAGTTAAATTATTCATAGCGTAAATCGCACTTACACTAGCTTTGAAAGTTTTAGCCAAACTGTAAACAGTTTGGCCCTGTTGAAAAATGTGTGTATAATAAAATTCATTCTCCGGTAAGCGATCTATTAAAACCTCAGATCCCTGATCAAACAATGGGTTACTAATCTGTTGCGAGTAAGCACCAATTGTCGTCCATAATAATAATATGAAGGTAAATTTATATTGCATTAGGCCTTCTTTTTTCTCGTCTTAATGATCTAATTCACTCAAATTCAATTAGATGAGTATATACCAATTATACGAAAGGTTTAGTAGTTTAATACAACAAATATATTAAAATAATTCATAATATGTAAATGATTGATAATAATGATATCATTATACTTGGGGGTGAGACAAGATTTTTTTTTGAGCTATTATTTGTATGATTTTAGATTCAATTGAAAATTGGATACCATTGATAGTATTGCAAGATAGATATCTTGTTCTGTATAGCTTTCAAATTTAAATATTTTGCTGAAAGACATTGAATTCTATTATTCAGTCAACGATTTTACTACTATCTTATATAAGATTATCTTTATGTCTTATATATACGTTATACTTTATTTATTAACAAAACGAATGCATTGGATTTTAAGTATACTCATAAAAAACGTATTTAATCGTGATCCATAAAAGTAAGTCATCGAAAGTAGCTATCAATCAAACTAATAAATCAAAATGTCAGAATTCATTAATGTCTTAGTCGTAATACCAGCAAGATTTGCGTCTACAAGATTGCCTGGTAAACCACTGGAGATGATTGGTTCTAAGTCTATGATACATAGGGTATATGATCAGGCGATAAAGTGTAAAGCCGTTGACAAAGTAGTTATCGCTACCGATGATCAAAGAATTATGGATTACTGTGAGCAACATAAGCTCGATTGTGCAATGACAAAAGAGGATCATCCAAGTGGCACAGATAGAGTAGCAGAGGTTGCTACTCTATATCCTGACTACGAAGTAATTATTAATATTCAAGGTGATGAACCATTTATAGATCCAGATCAGATTTCAGATTTGGTAGAGATGTTTGTAGATCCTGCTAGTGATATAGTAACACAATGTGTAGAGATTACAGATGAACACAAACTACATGACTTTAATGTGGTAAAAGTAGTTCGTGATCAATTAGACAAAGTATTATACTTCAGTAGGCAAGCGATACCGGCCCATAGAGATCTTCCATATAGTGAATGGATAGAAAAATCAAAGTATTATCAACATATAGGTATATATGGATTTCGTAGAGATACTCTTTTACAATTAATCGAGTTGCCAGTATCTGATTTAGAAAAAAATGAATCACTTGAGCAATTACGTTGGATGGATTATGGATATGATATATTAGCCAAAGAAACTAGCTATCAAGCAATAGGTATTGATACCTACGAGGACTTAATGATGGCAAGAAAATTAGTAGAGATCAATGGCGAAGTTTAGAAAGAATCATAATACCGGATATGGAGCTAAGTCTACTTTAGCTAGATATTTTTCTTTCACTATTGGAATAGTAATAATTATTGGTATTCTATATATCAATAGCAAGAAATACGTCGAAGAGAAAGGACTATATGATGAATATAATATACCCAATTCATCAGAGACTGGGGAAGTATATTTTTTGCCGAGTGGAAGCAAAGGAGAGATAGTACATCACAAACATTACTCACTTTCATACTTAGAGAAGCATGAACAAGCGGAATGGGTCGCATACGAACTGACTCGTAAATCTCTCAAAGTGAAGAATGTAAAAAGAGCTAAAGAATATAAGACTGACTATGATTTAAGCACGCTATCTGCATTCTATAGAGATTATAGCCATAGTGGATATACTCGTGGACATATGGCAACCGCAGGCGATATGGCGTTCAATGAATTGGCAATGCAAGAGTCATTTTACATGAGTAATATGAGTCCGCAGTTAAGCGTTTTTAATAATGGTATCTGGAAAGAACTAGAAGAACAAGTTCGTGACTGGGCATTTAGTGACAAGCGAATTTATATAGTCACAGGTCCTATGCTCAATAGACCAAAACTCAAAACTATTGGAAAAGAGAGCAAGATTACTGTACCTTCGGCTTTTTACAAAGTGATTCTTGATATAGATAAACCGAAAAGAAAAGGAATTGCATTTGTTATACCTCACGAAAGAAGTGAGAATAAGCTCCAAGAATATGCCATGTCTATTGATGATTTAGAATCTGAACTTGGGTTTGATCTGTTTGCAAATTTAATATCCGAAGATGCACAAGAGGTAATAGAATCAAACTATAATATCAATGATTGGAAATTTAGTGAGAATAGATATAGAGATAGGGTAGAACAGTGGAACGATCAGTAAGAGCGTGACTTTTTTTTTTGAAAGATAAAACAAGTAGACTATGTATTGCAGTAGTATGCTAAAAATGGAGACCAAACGTTATTGTGCGTTTACAAAATCTAATTATTACTATTGAGTGGATAATCAGAGGCGATAACGACCTTTCGAAAGGAAACGTGAAAAATAAACATACTTGAAATTATCCTGCATAAATATTTAATAAGAAATCTGTGATTTAGTATTACAGGAAATCGAGGCTGTACAGAGCAAGAAATATAAACAATATTTCATTTCTATAACATTCATAAGCGACATGAATCAAGCTATTTGGCATTTGTGTCTCTTCAAAGTGACTTGCACTGTGCCGAGTAGATTTAAACTAGATTAATAAAATGGCAACTGCCCAAATTATCTACCCCACAATCCCTACCACTTTCCGCATCTGATTTACTACTGCTTTCATATCCTTCGGAAGAGGGATATCAAAATCCATATGTTCGCCAGTGATAGGATGATCAAATTCTAATTTAGCGGAGTGTAAAGTATGACGCGTAATTAATGGTCTTTCTTCCTGATCCTTTCCCAATCTAAATTTACGCTTCTTAATTTCAGAAAGTTTAAATTCCTCTTTATTGTTATACTTACTATCTACTAATAGAGGATTACCTATATGCTTCATATGTACACGAATTTGGTGCGTACGTCCAGTGAGTATGATTACTTCGACTAAACTATATTTACGATCGTAGCTTTCTAGCACTTTGTAATCCGTAATAGACCATTTACCTTTTTTGAATACGATGATCTTACTTCTTTCAGTTTCAGATTTTACCAAGAAAGTTTCAATTCTATCTTCTAGAGGAGTAGGTGTTCCTTGGACAATAGCTAAATAAGTTTTCTGGATCTTCTGACAATTCTTTATGCGCCTCTCCATTCTTGGCAAACATAATAAGTCCGCTAGTCTCTCTATCGATACGGTGCACTACAAAAATCTCACCATACCTTTCTATCATTAAACTTGACAAATTACGTTTGTCATGCTGATACCTATCAGGGATTGTAAGTAGTCCGGCTGACTTATTGACTACAACAATGTGGTCATCCTCAAATACTATTTCGTGATCTTTTTTCATATATTATAGACCCTTGACTGAGTCAGAGTATTCATGATTTATTTGATACAATCTCGTTAAATTTCTTGCGTCCTTTAAGATAATATGCAATCAATATAGAACCGCTATATCTACCATATCTTGATTCGTGATTAATTCTATTTCCTTTAATAAGTCTATTGTACAGTACTCTTTTTCTTAATGTATGCGCCATACTTCGATATACAGAAAAGTGAGATTTCAGAATTGAAACTGTTGACGCAGTATTACCAGAAACCAAAAACTTTATCCCCGCGACTCCATCTAATATTAATCTTAGTGGAAATTTCCACAGCAAGGCACTAATACTTTCATTCTTTAAAAGTGTATTAAGATTGTTTCGAAAGTTGAGGAAAGTCTTATGTGGATTACCGTAATCTAATGTACCACCACCAAGATGATAAACTGTACTATTTGCACATATCATTACTTTGTATCCTGCTCTTTTTACTCTCCAACAGAAATCGATTTCTTCCATGTGAGCAAAGTAATCTTTATCAAATCCACCTAAGGCTTTGAATAGTTTTGTCCTTACTACCATTGCTGCTCCACTTGCCCAAAAGACTTCTTCTGTAGTGTTGTATTGTCCATTATCTTCTTCTAGAGTATCGAATATTCTACCTCTACAAAAGGGATAACCAAGAGTGTCTAACCATCCGCCTGCTGCACCTGCATATTCAAATTCATTTTTCTTTTCAAGTGATAGTATCTTGGGTTGTACTATACCTATTTCTTTGTCTGTATTCATCATATCGAATATTGGATCTAACCAATATTTCTCGACAATTACATCACTATTGAGTATTACTGTATATTTTGAATCTACATGTTTGAGCCCCCTATTGTATCCACCTGCAAAGCCATAGTTCTTCGTTAATCTAACCAACTCTAATTCTGGATGCCAATCTTCAAGGTATTCTAAAGATCCATCAGTACTTCCATTGTCGATTACAGTATAGTTTGTCAGTGCAGTACTACTATAGAGGACAGTTGGCAGATAAGACTCCAAATAATGCTCCCCATTATAGTTGAGAATCGCTACAGTACAATTTGATGATTCTATCGGTTCTTCATACTCAATATCGAATATTGTTCTCGCCGCTTTTTCGTCTTTGGCAAGTTGTGCAGTGAGAAGTCTCATATTGTCAAACTTCTCATCTTCACGTATATAATTAATAACCTCGAGTCTTATATCTTGATCATAAATCTCATCTTTAAATTCGAATATGTTGACTTCTATACGCTTTTCGGGTTTTACATTTGACTTTAGAGATGGACGATTTCCTATATACAACATTCCTTGGTATCGTTCATTTTCAATTACTACATAACAAGCGTATATACCTTCTTTAGGGATAAGTTTATCTTTATCATCAACATTGATATTAGCAGTAGGATAACCAATGGATTTACCTATTTTATCTCCATGTATCACTTTACCTTGAATGATGTAAGGTCTTATAAGGTAGCTATTTGCTGTATCTATACGACCTTCATTAAGTGCATTACGAATCTTAGTGGAGCTAATAGTAATATCTTCTAACTCCTGACGTTGAATCTGTATGATTCCAAATTGCTCATTATACTGTTTCAGTAGTTCTATATTCCCTCCGCGATTGAGTCCAAATCTATGATCATAACCAATAACGATATATCTAGGATTAAATTTATCAATCAAGAACTTCTCAATATATTCACGCGGATTTTGTTGACTAAATTCTACAGAGAAAGGTACTATGACTACGTGATCTAAACCTATACTTTTGAGAATAAATAACTTTTCCTCTAACGTATTGAGTAGCTGAAGCGTGTCGTCCTTAGGAAAGATGATCTTACGCGGATGTGGATGGAAGGTAACCAAGATGCTCTCACCATCAATTTCATCTGCGAGACTAAGCACGCGATCTAATATCTTGAGATGAGCACGATGCACACCATCAAAAGACCCGATCGTAACGACAGGGTTAATAAATTTGGGTAAGTTGTTTGGATCTC
>Ga0209197_1002236_pt1 | contig 11423 bp, 12 predicted proteins | sample COGITO_mtgs_1105_4_FD_184802 | JGI IMG/M metagenome (GOLD analysis project Ga0209197, IMG submission 184802) | Pelagic marine microbial communities from North Sea - COGITO_mtgs_110512 (SPAdes) (version 2) | ecosystem: Environmental > Aquatic > Marine > Epipelagic ... | reverse complement strand
ACCTAGAAAAAAAAAAAATAAAGTTAGGTGCGCTTAGAGAAAAAAAAAATTTGAACAAAAAAAAAAATACTTACATAGCCTCGAAGTGACGTGAAAGAACCAGTCAATAATTTGTCACATAAAATTGGTAATTCGTCTTTAATAAACTTAGTAAACTTATCGGGGGGTACCAATTGTTCTTTTTCATTTAAGAATAATTCTTGTATTTCCGGTTCTTCATTTAGACTAAAAAATAGAAACGCATGCTTAGCAACTCGATCATTAGATGTCAAGACTTCCGTTGTCATTCGTTTTAATCGTTGTGACATGACGGTAGAAGGAACTCTTTTATTTAGATGTTGATATATTTGATGACAGGTCGTTGTAAGAGTACTAGAATCAGAAATAAGACATTCATACATTTTATCCGATTTACATCTCTCTTTCTCAATTTCAGTCATAGTAGCATACATTTGAGAGGTCTTGTTCTTAGATTAGAATAGAATCAGTAAATAGTTAAATATTATTAACATATATTCATATTGGATTTTATCGAATATGGTATATATGTACTTCAATTATTAGTTAATATGGACGATTTTCAAACATTTCAGCAACTCTTTCGCTTTTTTCTCTCCAATGAACTGGATGCCACACATGTACAGAAAATAGACGAGAAAACAGATCAATCAAAAGATTTGATTCTAATTCGCGAAGTTTCTTCATTTCACCAAATGAGAGCAGATTTCTGCAAATCAATCATTGAACATGTAGGAGAATCGCCGTTATTTAGCAGCTTTGTACATGCTTCCAGTTGTTTACAATATGATCAAGTGCCGACAAAATCAACATGCATATTAACTGGAGTAGAATTATTATCCAAGGATGGAATTTTAATAGTAGTAGACAATATACAGTTATTTACTTTCCATAAACGTCTAAAGGTCATTGTATTGAACCTTTGGTATATTCTACACTTACCAGAAGAGTTAATCAAAGAATCGATCCAGTGGTTTACCAATAATAATGTCACCGGGAAAGGAAATGTCAATAACGAAGAGGTAGTTTCAAAAATAATAGAATATAATAACAGCATGTTTGCTAAGAGAGCGTATGTCCGGTTGTTGAATAGTGTTAGTTTTATTCAGAATGAGATGAGGAAAATTACAGTCAATTAGATTCGATTTCAAAGTTTTAAGAAAAAAAAATTTCGGGAGTTCAAAAAAAAAAAAACAATAAAACTTGAATACGGCGCTCCGCGTCAGTTTGTCAAAACACCCGGATTTCCTCATATGTAGAGAATATATTTACGGAAACATCGAATTTTTGGTTTGGTGTTTCCGTAAATATATTCTCTACATATGAGGAAATAGAGCCTATTCGATTTGGTTCCAGAACGTCAAAGTTTTTAGAAAAAAAAAAAAATACGGAACGCTGTGCTGAAAAAAACTTTGCGAAAAACTTGAATACTTTTTTGGAAGTTTGTCAAAACACCCGGATTTCCTCATATGTAGAGAATATATTTACAGAAACATCGAATTTTTGGTTTGGTGTTTCGGTAAATATATTCTCTACATATGAGGAAATAGAGCCTATTCGATTTGGTTCCAGAACGTCAAAGTTTTAAGAAAAAAAAAATTCTTGGATTTGTGCTGGACACAGTTCAAAAAAAAAACATCTTGAATACTGAAAACTAGGGAATACAGTATAGTTCAATATTTTAATTCAGTGTATAAAGGAAGAGCTCTATTCTATTAATGATAAATAGGGTTATAGCTTGGGGAATTTTGCTAGGGTATTTTGTTTTAATATCATACAGAGAAGAAATTATAGCCGTACAAACTATATTTTGTGCCGCTAATTTAGAGAAGATTTATCCCTTCCATTTTGCCACAATTGCAATAATGGTTATTACAGATAGTGATCAAACAGAAAATGAGATACTAAGAGTGATTTTATTACATTGTGCTGTTTGTTTCGCAGTAGCTGTAGAATATTTATTACCGAGACAAAAATATATTGCATGGACTGCTGTAGTTTGGATTGTGAAATGGCTCAATTGTACGCCCTTATTACAGTCACCGTTTAGGGCATGTCTCAAGTGCTGTGTTTATATCATTGTGTCCAATTTAAGACAGAAATATCTAGAAGCCAATTATGGTAAATGTATTTGGATTCTATTAGTAAATGAAATCTTGCTAATATTGGTACCTTTCCAATTGTTACATGAGATTTATTACAAAAAAAAAAAGGAGAGTTATTTTATAGTGTAAATTATTTTAGAGTGTAAATTATTAATTATTCTCTTTTAAATGTTTGTTTTCTTTGGTTCTGTATTGACAGGACATCAACTTGGGAGTAACCCCAGTTAAGCAGTACCAATCCTATTCCTACATCCAAGTCTAACTCAGTTGTGATACTCTTTATGTTAGCTAAATCAAAAAGCCAACCGTTATGAAAGCCCATGTTTAATGTGATTATCTTTTTCATATAGTTTGTGAGTTGTCTTTTTAATTTATTGTTGAGACCCTTTAAGAAACAACAAGCACCTTTAGTTCCGATTGATAACATAATTTCTTTTTTGAGATACTCTATATCAACTTCTGATTCCGAATTGTGTGTGGTACGGATAACAGGATGACGGATAGAATTAAGTACTTGTACAAGAAGTAACGGTGAAAGTGGCCAATTAGGAAAGATAGAAGAAAGAGTACGCGGACTTTGTGTGGTAAAGTCTTGGCGATAAAATCCTGCTGCTCTAAGTTGTTCCTGTTTACTTTGTACATATTTGAATAATTTGTTTTCCAAATCAGATGGTAATTTTTGAATCCATTTCGACCTGTAACGCTCGTAATGCTGTCTGACATCAGAGAGGAATTTATAGTCTTCCATACTCCTGCGTTTCTTACTAGGTTTCCTCCTAGTAGGAGACCTAGGAGACCTATGAGTAACAGTTTCCACAGTGCCCACTGTGCCCACTGTGGGCATATTACGAGCCGTATTCTTATGTTTCTTACTATGTCTCCTAGTACGAGACCTAGAAGGAGACCCCCACGAGTCTTGGTGCACGGTGTCCGCGTCGTCCACTGTATCGTGGCTGTGATGAGTAGAAGATTTATCAGTACGAGACCTAGAAGACCTCTTCCTAACAGCGGACACTGGGATTGCTTGCCGATGTTCGGGATCTGTATTTTGCTGGTACATCTCGTGCCACTCAACTAACTTTCGTTCCACAAAATTTTGGAGATCAATTTGCCATGTCGGATTCTGAAGAACCGTAATCTCTGCCTGTTCTCCTTTGAAATACACAAAAAACGAATTATATTTCCTATCCATTTTTTGCACCTTCACTTTATATTTTTGGAGCAGATCCCTAGTAACCCCGTCGATTTGCAAGTCTCCCAACCACTTGGATTCTGCTGCCAATTCAATCGCGTTATCACCAAGCCTTCCTATGTTGTCCCGCAGACGTTCCCGCTGTCGTTTATGCTGTTCGTACTGTTCCCGGCGCCATTTGTAGAAAAAATCTCTTAAATTGGCACTTTTTGACGATTCTCTTTTGTTTCTGTCTAGATCTAACCATTGTTTGAATTTTGAAATTGTTGTATAAGAGGCTTTTGAAATTGTTGTTGAGGGAACATAGATTGTATGTCCTCTGTTTAAAACTGCTGTAACCATACCAGTGCCCTCTTCTATATCGATAACCATACCAACGTCATCTGCTATATGCATACGCAAGTCATCACTTGGAGCATATTTTATAATGTCACCGATTTTGAATGTCTCCGTACACGGGCTGTGAGACATATTATTACTATGCTTATGATGCTTATTACTTTGTCTCAACCTAGTAGACCTAGTAGACCTAGTAGACCTAGAAGGAGACCTAGAAGGAGACCTAGAAGGAGACCTAGTACGACCACGCCATTTTTTGGTGCGGTCAATATAAGCAGACAAATTATGCTCGTGCATCAACAAATCTTCTATAAGAGATGAATTCTGAGTAATAAAGATTTCCGGCGTAGACTGATTTTTCTGTCTATCAAATGATTCTTTTTTGGTAGGCCCATTACCTTCTTTTATCGCGACTAAGTTTGCATATTGTCCATTATTAACTTTGAGTATACACGCAGATCTCAATTGCATATTATGCGGTTTTATTTCAAAGTACCTAAACCCTACTCGATTTTTTGGGGGATTCGAGACAAATCGTGAAAACCGGATAATTATATCATGTTTGATAATACGAGCTGCTGCCAATATCTCCATACCGTCTATTGTTCGACATTCTTTGCCGACATTGCCCAGTGACCATTCATCTTCTCTATCAACACCCATTAGTACTTCTCTATCAACAAATAAATCACTCAATGTCCATTTTACTCCCTTTAGTAGCATTGCTTTTAATTTTTCTGTGGTTCGACTATCCCTTTTGACCTCATTATAAACTAAATGTCTAATCCAATGCATTTTGAAAAATTCCAGCGTCTTAATAATGGTACCATGGCGACGAGGATACGCGTCTCTCAGGTGTTGTAATTTTTGCGGAAGTTGTTTTTTTTCTAATAACTTTAAATTTTCTGCTAATAACTTTAAATACTCTGTGTTTTTCCAAAAGGTATTGCGAAGAGATGTAGTACTATCTATAAAATTAACAATAGCGTAGTAAAAGCTACTTCCTCCCCCATGGTTTGGAATCGTTTGAAAATATTTCATCAGATCGTTATGAGCAACATTTTCCAAAAAATTACTCATCCCCCATGTCCTAACGTATTCATTTTTAAACATTTTTTTATAATTTTCTCTAGACTCGGTAATTTCCTTAAACGGATACTCGGCGCTTACAAATGAATCAACTGTGTGATCTGCATAAACTAAACCAACATCGATATCAGTCTTACTGTCGACAGTCGTACTGTTATTTGTACTGTTAAGGGCCGGATGTTTACATCGATACGGTATCTTTGCTGGTTCTTTCGCAAAAGTTTCCTTCTGTTCTGTAATTTCCTTCTGTTCCGTACGCTGTGTATTTTCTCTAAATACTGACATTTTGAATATTATATCATATAATATATAGTCTCAAAACGTTCATTTTTTTTTTTGTTCAATACCTATCGATTTTCGATTTTTAAGATTAAAAAAAAATATGTTAATAATATAATTTTTTTATCTAATTATACAAGTATATAGAATACCTCAAAACCTAAAAATGTCAGAATTTCCAATTACTAAATTTTCAATGCTCAATTACAAAAAACAATCTGCACCCAAATTTGTTGAAGCCACTCGTATCTCTCGTAGAACCGGTAAACAAGAAAATTACTTTGATATTCAAAATGATGCCGGTTACGGTTTCAAAATGATGACACCTCCTTGTAATGCTTTATTTCCTCACTTGGGTGAAGGTGGAAATTTTGGTGGTAAATTTTCTCAAACAAAAGAAACCTCTAAGATTGTTACTAATTTAGTCCGTACTGGTCAAGATCAACAATTTAGTGGAGCCCGTTCTGAGTACTTTCAATATATGACTCATTTTAACGACAATATTTTAACGCAAATGTTTGATTTGGATGCTGGTGGAACTGCCAGTGCTGTCATGGCTAAAATTACTAAACGTTATGGTAAAAAAAAAACGGAACCGGAATTGAGAGAAATGGGATTGAAAGCCTTTAAAAAGGCTGCCATGGTTCCATTGAAAACTAAAGATGGTGAAGACCAACTTGTTATTAAGTGTGCGGCATTTAATAAAGATTTATCTCCTCGTAATGTCCGATATGTCCAACCTGCTGGAGATAAATACATTGAAATGGAGCAATCACCAACAATTCAAAATGGTGCTTTACTATCAGTACCATTTATGGTACGTCCATTCATTATGTCCAAAGATAAATATGGATTAACCTACACGATGATTACCGATTTGGTAGTCTATTCTACAGGTACTGGACGTCCAGTAGCTTCTATGGAATCAATTGAAACACCCGGTAGAGTTTATCACCTGAATTTTTCGGAAGGTAAAGATGATCGTACCTATTTAAATATTAATGATGATGCCAATTGCTCTTTCGAAATGCGTCCTCTTGCTACTGAAGTCGTCTTTTCTGATCTCACTGGTGATGGTACATTTGGTAAAATTCCGGGTGTAACCGAACAAGGAGCTAAATATAACGCTACTACTAAAGAAGATATTACAAATCCGGCGTCAGTTGCCTTGTTTGATTACATTGAGAAAATGCAAGCTGATATTATTGATTATTCAATTCAACATTCCAATTTATTAGTCAAATTGAAAGAAGAAAGTAAAGAAGAAGCAGATGAATTGGTAGCTGAGACGGGTGAAAACTTTGATAGTGCTTTTCGCTCAATTATTGTTGATTCGTTTAACGCTCCTATTTCTAAACGTGAAGAAGATGAATATCGTCAGTTAAAATTTAGTCAAAACGTTTACAGTAAAAACGGTACCAAAAATACTATACCAATGACTGATTCTGACGGTGTAAGTATTACAGTGGAATCTGTTCAACGTAACGCTATGATTGCACCTGTACTTCGTCCATCTGTTTATTTTATGGCTGACGGGAAATTCGGTATGAAATTAAGTATTAGTTTGACACATGGGATTCGTATTGATTCTAATCCCGAATCTGTTAATAATGACAGTGGAGTTTTATATTCATTAGAACAACCATCGCCCAAAAAAAGAAGAATCTCTGAATAGAGCAATAAAAATAATTAACAATATATTTCATTCTAAATATATACTAATAACTAAAAAATAATATTCTGTTGCCTATGTGCGTGAGCAGGGACTGTCTCATCCCGGATAATTTTGTATATTTTTGGACATTTCCCTTTTTGTTTTTTTTTTTGACGTTGAAAGAGAATGAATTGCAATAGAACTATTATCAAACTAAAGACTGTTGGAATCAAAATACTTTGTTCCCACTCCATTTTGAGACAAAGTATTGTACTAATAGTAAACGCCATAGAGGGCCAGATTTGCAATGCTAGTAATGCAATATGTCTCTGTGTTAAGAGTCTGTCTCCTACTAGAGTGGAATGTATTAAAACCATCATTGAAACAATTGGTATGATAGTTAAAAAATTCGCTAATGTCGTATAGCCAGACTCTACCAGTAAATATAGACTTAGAATGGTTATTATGGTAAAAATATTACAAGCCCCGGCATATTTCCAAGTAATATTAACAGTTTCTGGTGCATTTACATTCATATGTGCTACATTGACCCCATTTATTATAATAGTAATAATTCCGGCAATAAACAGTAAAATTATATCTTGAAACAAGTAAAAACCTACCATAAGTACAATAAGACTAAACATAGCCGCACCCCACATTGTTTTCCAATGTGGAGAGTGAAATTGAAGTCCAATACTAAAAACTGCCAGAAAACAAACTGGAATCAAATGAGAGCCAAAATAGAAGAAGAGGGTCTGTAATATTTGGTCTATTGATAGTGCTGGATGTTCAGTAAATGTAACGGTGACGATAGCAGTCTGTATTGGTATCCATGTAAAAAGTAAGCCATCACAACCACCAACATAAATAAAGAAAAGAATTAAATTTGTAAAGGCGAGACCTCCGCAGATTGTATACCAAATCATATCTAATAAAATGAGAAGGCTATATAGTATACACGGGTTGAAAGTTTTTGGTTGTCTTATTTGTTGGATTCTATGTCAACCGACTTTTAAGTGTATATATATTACATCTGTTCGGGAGCAAATGCTCGCCACTGAAAACATCGACAGTCGGCTTGGTAATCTAGAAAAAGGTGTTACTGCTTTAGACGCTCGAGTGGGTGAGATTGATAATAAGCTAGGCCATGTCATTTTACTTAATCAAGAGATGATGCTTAATAATAATGACAATTTCAGGCATATGCATAGTGTATTAGAAGAAAGTAAAGACACCTTACAGAAATCGATCAACAAAATTAAATCGCAGTATACAAGTAAATTTCAATTATATTTATTTGGCTTTATTTTGGCAATTTGGACATTTTTTGTGGCTTTTATTTTGCTTTCTTAGAATATATAGGGACGTCGCGAAGCGCCAACAAATGGTTAATCCCTCCAAAGAGTATATTTTGGCTATTATTATTATACTCTTTATTCTCTGTTTTGTTTATAGTCTAAAACACCGTCCTCTCACAAGGGAGCGGTCGAATACCACTGTAATCGGACATTTAGTCTTGTCTGTACCAGAAGATGCGATTACCGTTGACATTACTGCCTAAGATACTAATTTCCAGTCAGCTATGGATGGTAATCTTTGTAGAATGGGGTATGCACTACTTACATAAACAATATATTCCGCGACACCACAGGCATTTTTACCTCTCTCTAGATATAAATATCCATTGATACCCCAAAATTTCCCCCACGAGTTCTTAATTATCCAATATTTTTTAGTGAACCCAACAATAGTGACGGCATGATCAATATCATGGCCACACATAGTGCTTCTAAAGACCCCACTTCGGTAATGATCCCAGTTTTTGCTATCAACTCCTACAGAAACTGGCCCGTAATGATGTAAAATATATTCCAGTTGATCTTCTGCATTTCTGGTAGTATCTATTTCTAATACTTTCCAATTTGCCACTTTGACATGGGATAATACTTTAGCTCGTGGACAAACTTTATCTACTCCGTAGTATGGCATCTCCCTATCCAGCATCACTGCAAATTCGCTGCTATATTGAAAAACGTATGCCATTAACCCCCCACCTTCACAGCCATCGTTCGGCCCATTCCTAGTACTGGTACAATCTAGAAGGTGTTGAACAGAAATACTAGGAGGATGACCATGTTTTTTAAGCCAATATTCTAAGACAGTCGCAGCAGCAAACGCAAAACAGCCACCACAATTACCCTGATCTTTGACAGAACTAACATAGCTAATACCGTTGACATCTCTCCAATCAATCGGCGGATAACTCCTATGTAATTGTGGAACATGTTTATTATGGGCATGTCGGGTTACAGCTTGCTCGTGGCGAGCTGTCATCATATAATTCCCTTTCAATTCGTGTGGAAACCGATCAGAACGAGAGGTCAGATCGAAATGTACCCCATCTCTTAACGATGGTTTGATTATATTAATCCGTTCTAATCTCATATTCATTTCTGTTACATTCGCATATGATTTGTCAAACCGAAACATATAATCACAGAGTGTATCTTGATGACCAGAGACTCGACATTGGGATGCTGAAATATTGGCAGTACTACTTGGTAATAAAAGTAAAAAAAATATGTTACGAAAAAATATGTTACGAATATACATTTACAATATAATGATAACCTTATATAGTGTCGCACAGCGCGATAAAGATGGCAAAAAATTCAACTTTAATGTCGTACCAAGGTTTGCGGAGCGATACCAGTTATTCGGGAGATAATCGCAATGGGGTCTCCCTAAATAGAACACTAACGACTGCGCCGACAGCATTCACTGTCGGTCATTGGATCTTAGCACGCCAAAATGGAGAGCCTCTTTCAGCGATTGCACATAAATATTGTGACCAAGCAATAGCAGGAACTAATAATAAAGCTTTACAATGGTTAATTCAAGATCTAGTACGACAATAACGCTCCAGATAGACTCGACATTGGGTTGTAGCAAGCACTGCCTGTTTTAAGGTTTCTATCGGCAAATAAGTAGCACTGATCACACCTATAACTGTTTCTATATTCCCAAACAAAGTAGAAACGCAGTGTCCTGATAAAACTCGAGACATCTCTTTAAATTGTTCATTAATCGCGATTAATTTATTTTCATTGACTATAGTAGTTGATAGTTGAAATTTAAATAGTCGAAGATATTCTTGAATTTTAGATGTATCAGAAGCTAATTGTTGTAGCATTTGAGTAGAGTAGTAGAGTTATATACAATTAGATCAGGATTTTATTCGGGGGTTTTAGAGCGAGGTATTAATAAGATCTTTTATTTATATACATGAGTCTAATCAAAGACATTTCCCCGAAATCTCTATATCTGGCAAATGTAAAATTATTACAGAGTATTTTTAGACATCCACCAGATTTATCGACAACCGCCCCTACTTCCTATTTTAATAGTATTTTGCAGATACATCAACTTATCATGAACGATCTGACCAGTATATCGACAGGAAACACTAGTATATCGACACCGGAGACCGCTGCTACTATTGTCCTTGTTTCTGACTCACTTATTACACTAGAGTCAACTATATTTGGCGAAGTAGGGAAGAAATATAAGAAAACCGTACAGGGATGTTGCTCCTATACAGATGCTTTAATCCAACGGCTTGAAACTCGACCCAGTTCTTGTATTCTATTGTGATTTTAGAAAATTTCTACCATAATGATGTAAAAAATGTAAAACAGTAGTTAATGCTACTGCTTGCTCGGGATCATTACAAATATCAGAAATATTTTCACTGTCAGCAAACGGATTTGGAACTGTTATCAATAAAGCATTTTCATATTCTTGTAACTTATCACGAAGATAGGCTTTTAACCGAAAACCATTAATACCAGCGTCACCCGCTGTTTCTGTATCTGGCGATAATACTTGGGTGACCCATCCCACATATTTTTTCTTTTTACCATTCCATTGAGAATTTAATTGTTCATCATGTTCCAACTTCATTTTTTTGACTGCTCCTCTAGTTTTTCGAACCATTGATCCTCGTTTTGACCTTTTCTGAGTCACAAAATCGTCGGGGATATACGGTAGAATAACAGAGGTGGATTCAGTTAAACGAACAGTAATACGATTGTTAGGCGGGATACTATGAATATTGATATTATGAAAACAATGGCTATAGAGTCTTTTAGGTAGTAGAGCAAATTGATTATTAGAACCAAGTACTTTATGATAAAATTTCTCTGTTTCTTTTTCATATGTTATAAAAATATGCCCCGGTGTTATTTCTGAACGTAGATCTCTCGATTTTGTTGAACAAGACAATTTCATTCCCGGATAAACAATTCTTTCTTCCACATTATCAGTACGGGGTACTTTTTTATTAAACCACTTGCTGAACGATTGTTGTCTTAACGCAGGTAATGTAAATTCCATTTGAAAATGAGAATAGAGGGGGTTTATAGACTTTTCAATTTTTTTTAGTATGAAGATTAGGATTAGAACAGTCCTACAATATCGGATTTAAAGTCTCTTTTTTTTTTTGAACTATGTCACGATTTTTTTTTTTAAACTTTGACTTCTATTTTGGAACCAAATCGAAGAGGCTCGATTTCCTCATATGTAGGGAATATATTTACCAAAACATCGAATTTCTGGTTTGGTGTTTCCGTAAATATATTCCCTACATATGAGGAAATCCGGGGGTTTGGACAAACTCCAAAAAAAGTATTCAAGTTTTTCGCAAAGTTTTTTTTTTGAACTATGGCCCGATTTTTTTTTTTTT
>Ga0209197_1002229_pt1 | contig 11447 bp, 10 predicted proteins | sample COGITO_mtgs_1105_4_FD_184802 | JGI IMG/M metagenome (GOLD analysis project Ga0209197, IMG submission 184802) | Pelagic marine microbial communities from North Sea - COGITO_mtgs_110512 (SPAdes) (version 2) | ecosystem: Environmental > Aquatic > Marine > Epipelagic ... | reverse complement strand
TGACCCATGATGACCCGCAAAACCGTCCCACCGTGTTTCGGCGTTTACCCAAGCTGCAGCATGGCAAATGGCAGTCGGTTGGTCGCTTGGACTTAAACACCGAAGGTCTGTTGCTGTTCACCAGCTCCGGGACCTTGGCAAATCAGCTCATGCACCCGCGTTTTGGCTTGCAGCGTGAGTATGCCGTGCGTGTGTTGGGCGCGTTGAGCAATGTTGAGAAGCAAAAGTTGCTTGATGGGGTCAGCTTAGAGGACGGTACGGCGCAGTTTTCGTCCGTAGTGGATGGCGGGGGCGAGGGTTCTAACCATTGGTATCGCGTGACCATTGGTGAGGGACGTAACCGCGAGGTGCGTCGCATGATCGAGGCGGTGGGCCATGCCGTTAGTCGTTTGATACGCATTCGTTACGGTAGCGTGGAGTTGCCGCGTGGTTTACGCCGAGGCGCTTGGGTGGAGCTGGATTGGGGCGATATCGAGCTATTAGCTCAAGAGGCCAATGAGGCCTTGCCCGTGGCTAAACCCTCTGGCCGTTCGGCCAACCCGCAGGCGGGCAAGTCAGGCCGTACAGCGGGCTTGGGTCGCTCTGTGAAGACGACGTACGCCAAGTCTGGCGGGCGTCGTCCCAGCACCCCTCAGGGGTGGGACATGCGTGCGGAGGCCGATGCGGAGAAGCGCGCAAAACGGACCACGCGGCGACCAACACGTGTGGGCCCCACAGGGGAGCCCGATCCATTGAAGACGTCTTTTGGCTACATCGGTGGCGACGCCTTACAGCGCCAGCGAGACCGCACCAGCACCGGTGGCAAGGGTCGTAAGAAGCCGCGTTGAGCCAGGCCGTGCGGTGGGGGCTGCCAGCCGTCAGCGCGCGCGCACGTTTGATAAACAGGGGGCTTAGCAGGTTAGAATAGGAGGCTAAGCTGGCAGCGTTGCCGGCGACGCACGTGTAAATTTTAATTCAAGGTAAATACCCATGGCAATCGAGCGCACCCTTTCCATTATCAAGCCAGACGCCGTCGCGAAAAACGTGATCGGTCAAATCTACGCCCGCTTTGAAGCAGCCGGTCTGAAAATCGTCGCTGCAAAAATGGCGCACCTGTCACGTCCAGAAGCAGAGGCTTTTTACGGCGTCCACAAAGAGCGTCCTTTTTTCAAGGACTTGGTTGATTTCATGATCTCCGGTCCCGTCATGATCCAAGCCTTAGAGGGCGAAGGCGCCATTGCTAAAAACCGTGACCTGATGGGCGCGACAGATCCTAAGAAGGCCGATGCAGGCACTATCCGTGCGGATTTTGCTGACAGCATCGATGCGAATGCGGTTCACGGCTCAGACGCTGCTGAAACGGCGGCGGTTGAAATTGCCTTTTTCTTCGCAGGCATGAATGTCTACGCGCGTTAATGCAACATGACGGCTAACCTACTCGATTTTGATCTCGAGGGCTTAGCCGCCTTTTGCGAAGAGTTGGGTGAAAAACGCTTTCGAGCAACCCAACTCTACCGCTGGATACACCAACGTGGTGTGCGTGATTTCGACGCCATGTCTGACCTGGCCAAGAGCCTGCGTCAAAAACTTCCCGACGTGGCCCATATCGCGTCGCTCCCCGTTTTAAGCCGACAAAATGCATCAGACGGCACGATCAAGTGGCTGTTTGATGTTGGGTCTGGCGATGCGGTCGAGGCCGTGTACATTCCCGAGTCTGATCGCGGCACGCTGTGCATTTCGTCGCAAGCGGGTTGCGCGGTTGGCTGCCGCTTTTGTTCCACGGGGCATCAGGGCTTTAGTCGCAACTTGACCACCGCTGAAATCATCGGTCAGCTTTGGTTTGTCGAGCACACGCTCCGGGCTGAGCGCAACACCACCGACCGTGTGGTGACCAATGTGGTGATGATGGGCATGGGCGAGCCTCTGCAAAATTACAACGCGTTGGTACCGGCCCTAAGAACCATGTTGCATGACAACGCCTACGGCTTGTCGCGCCGACGCGTCACCGTCAGTACATCGGGCGTGGTGCCTATGATTGACCGTTTGGGGCTGGATTGCCCGGTTGCGCTGGCGGTGTCTTTGCATGCGCCTGACGACGCGCTGCGCAGTGACTTGGTCCCGCTCAATCGGAAATACCCTCTGGCAGAGCTATTGGCGGCATGCGCGCGTTACTTGCCGCATGCGCCACGTGATTTTTTGACCTTTGAGTACTGCATGCTCAAGGGTGTGAATGACCAGCCTAGCCATGCGCGGGAGCTCATCGCCTTGGTCACATCGTTCAATGGCGGACAGGGCTTGCATTGCAAGTTCAATTTGATCCCGTTCAATCCGTTTCCCGACTCGGGTTTAACGTGCTCAGATAAAGCGACCGTGCAGGCATTTGCCGACTTGTTGTCGCAGGCTGGCATCGTGACCACGGTGCGCAAGACGCGCGGGGATGACATTGATGCGGCCTGCGGGCAGTTGGCTGGCGAGGTTCTGGACCGTACCAACGCAGCCAAGCGCATGGCCACTTTGCGGCAAGGCACGGGGACGGTGCACACCATCCAAGTCACCGCGGCGTCCGCGCACAATGTCCGTTAATATTTGCGGTGGGACTTGCCGAAGGAGACCTCTATGAGTAAAGCAAACGATCAGCCGTCTGAAATGAACACAGAGCCCGCGCCCGTCGATAAACCAGGCTGGATCCTACTGCAAGAAGCGCGGCTGGCACAGGGCATGGATATTGAGCCTCTCGCGGCGATCCTAAAAATCCCCGCGCGCAAAATCGAGGCGCTGGAGGCAGGCGCCCTCAGTGGCGTGGGTGATTTGACTTTTAGCCGTGCGTTGGCGGGTAGTATTTGCCGCCAGTTGCGTATTGATGCGAAACCGATTTTGGCTGCATGGCCGACGCGGGATACGTTGGCGCGCGAGGTTCCCTTGAACCTGCCCAATGACGGCGCGGCCAGCGCCGCCACAGCGTTGCCACCCGAAGCGGCCACCGGATCCGGTGGGCGTGTTGTCTGGGCTGTGCTCGTTCTTATTTTGGTCGGCATCGGGGCGTGGTTGGCCGTGACGGAATTGCAACGAGGCAGCGAACGTCGGGAAAAGGCTGTGGGCGCCGCCGAGCGCTTGGCGCCCGAGACGGGGCCTGGCATCGCAAACCAGTTGGTGATCTCGCCTGTCGAGGGCAGCTCGTCAGAGAGCGGAGCTGACGATGTGAAAGCGGCCAAGCCCGTACTGGCCACACCTGTCAAAGTAGCGCCTGTCAAAGTAGCCCCTGTCACGGCCGCTGCCACCGCGACATCACCTCCGGCAACGTCACCTCCGGCAACATCAGCCTCGGCAGCATCGCTAGACGCGCCAGCAAACGTGGCCACTCCCCCGTTGACACCGCCACCCCCAGTCCCTACCGAGGTGGTGCCGGTGGCACCAACGCCGACGGTCGGTACGGTGCCTGTTCAGAAGCGTAATCAGCCGTTATCTTCCGCCGATATTGGCCAACACGCATTGGTCTTAAGCGCCGTGACTGAGTCGTGGGTGGAGGTGATTGGCCGGTCGGGTACGCGGGTCTTTACCCGCCTGATGAGCCCGGGTGACTATGTCGTTTTGGGGGATGAGGATCTGCCGTATAACGTGTTGGTGGGCAATGCGGTGGGTGTGCGCGTCTTCTCGCGCGGCCAGCCTGTGGATGTGCAGGCAACGGCGCGTCTGAACGTGTCGCGCTTTGACGTGAACTGAATTAAACAGATACAGGGTTTTCAAATGACGACCACTCCAGCAACGACAACGACAGAGACAACGACAACGACCGCCGCACCGGTCACGATCTCGCAAGCCCAGAAGCGTCAGACGCTGCAAGCCCGTGTGGCTTGGGGTGACCACGTTGTGACCGTCGGAGGCGATGCGCCGGTGCGGGTGCAGTCGATGACAAACACGGACACAGCGGACGCCGTGGCCACCGCGATACAGGTAAAAGAGCTGGCTCAGGCGGGCTCTGAGTTGGTGCGCATCACGGTCAACAACGATGAGTCGGCCAAGGCCGTGCCCTACATACGCGAGCAATTAGACCGTATGGGAATCATGACTCCCTTGGTCGGTGACTTTCATTACAACGGCCATCGTTTGTTGGCCGACCACCCTGATTGCGCGCAGGCCCTGTCCAAGTACCGTATCAATCCGGGTAACGTGGGTCGGGGTGAGAAGGGCGATAAGCAGTTTGCCCAGATGATCGAGATGGCCTTGCGCTGGGACAAACCCGTTCGCATTGGCGTCAATTGGGGTAGCTTGGATCAGGATTTATTGGCCTCGATGATGGATGCCAATAGCCTGCGCGCGACGCCTTGGGACGTTAAGCAAGTCATGGTTGAAGCGCTGATTTCATCCGCGCTGGCCTCGGCTGAAACGGCCCAGCGTTTAGGTATGTCGCCCGCCCAAATTTTGCTCTCCTGCAAAGTCAGCGGTGTGCAGGAGTTGATCACGGTGTATCAATCGCTGGCGACGCGCTGTAACTATGCGCTGCATCTCGGCTTGACCGAGGCGGGCATGGGGACCAAGGGTACCGTGGCCTCGGCTACCGCCTTGGCGGTTTTGCTACAGCAAGGTATTGGTGACACCATCCGCGTATCGCTGACACCTGAGCCAGGGGAAGCGCGTACCCAAGAGGTGGTGGTTGCGATGGAGATTTTGCAATCATTGGGCTTGCGCGCGTTTGTTCCGAGTGTCACGGCCTGTCCCGGTTGTGGTCGGACGACCAGTAGCGTCTTTCAAGAATTGACCAAAGAGATTGATGACTACATGCGCGACGCCATGGTGGATTGGCGCGATCAATACCCCGGTGTTGAGAGCATGAAGGTCGCGGTCATGGGCTGTATCGTCAATGGGCCCGGTGAGAGCAAGCATGCCGATATCGGTATCAGTCTGCCGGGCACCGGCGAGGCGCCCAGTGCACCGGTCTACATCGATGGCGAAAAGGCCATGACACTCCGAGGCGATGGCATCGGTGCGCAATTTAAAGCGGTTGTGGAAAGCTATGTGCAGAAGCGCTACGGCGCCTCACAAAACACAGCGGCATAACATGCTACGAGGCGGCGTCAGTCGCTGTTGACATTGGTATTTTTGTAACGAGTTTTATGGCTGAAAAGTTAGTTGCCGTTAAAGGCATGAACGATATTCTCCCCGCGGAGTCCGCGCATTGGGAATGGCTGGAGTCCGAGTTGAGGGACTTGATGGCAACGTACGCGTATCGCAATGTACGAACACCCATTGTGGAGCCAACCGGGCTGTTTGTCCGTGGGCTTGGCGAGGTCACCGATATCGTCGAAAAGGAGATGTACTCCTTCGAAGACCGCCTGAACGGCGAGGCCCTGACACTGCGCCCAGAGGCGACGGCAGGCGTGGTGCGCGCAGTGGTGGAGAACAATTTGTTGTATGACGGCCCGCGCCGCCTGTACTACATGGGCCCGATGTTTCGTCATGAGCGCCCTCAGCGCGGTCGCTATCGACAGTTTCATCAGGTGGGTGCAGAGGCCTTGGGTTTTGCAGGTCCAGATGTCGATGCAGAACTGATTTTTATGGCGTGCGATTTGTGGGCAAAGCTTGGCCTCACACAGGTGCGTTTAGAGATCAACAGCCTTGGTCAGCCCGATGAGCGCTTGGCGCATCGCGAGGCGCTGATCAGCTACCTCGGCGCCCAAGAGTCGTTATTGGATGAGGAGGCCAAGCGCCGCCTGCACAGCAACCCTTTGCGCATCCTAGATACGAAAAACCCTGCGATGCAGGGCTTGGTAAATGACGCGCCCAAGTTGATGGATTATTTGGGCGAGGCCTCGTTGGCCCACTTCAATGGATTGCGCGCCATTCTCGACGACGCGCAGGTGCCTTATCACATCAACCCGCGCTTGGTTCGCGGCATGGACTACTACAACCTGAGCGTGTTTGAGTTTGTGACCGAGGAGCTGGGCTCGCAAGGAACCATTTGTGCGGGCGGGCGCTACGACGGCCTGATTGCGCAGATTGGCGGCAAGCCTGCGCCGGCTGTTGGGTGGGCGTTAGGGGTTGAGCGGATTTTGGAGCTGTTGAAGAGCCAGTCCTTGTTGCCTGCAGCGCCGGTGCCCGATGTGTACGTGGTCGTTCCCAGCGCCGATCATGCGATGGTGGCGGCACAGGTCTGCCGCGCCTTGCGCACGGCGGGTGCTCAGGTGCACATGCACGCGGGTACCGCAGATGGTCAAGGAAGCATGAAGTCGCAGTTCAAGCGTGCAGACGGTAGCGGCGCCACCTGGGCCGTGATTCTAGGCGGAGATGAGCTGGCTGCTGGGGCGGTGTCGGTCAAACACTTGAGGGGCGGGGCCGATGCGCAAGGGACGGTGTCCTTGGGCGATCTCGCAGCTTGGTGGGCGGGACAGGCGGCCTAAGCCCAGCGTCGCCGTGTTCGCTGAGGCATTCTTGCCCAGTCGCCCATAAAAGAGCGGACTACGCCCTACAATAGCCAGTGCACGGGTGCCCAGTGGGTCGCGTGCAACCGTGACATTTTTATACCTTAGACAGACGCAGGCAGGCATGGCGACACAACAACTCGATCTAGAAGAGCAAGAGCAACTTGATAAGCTCAAGGATTTTTGGCGTAAATGGGGCAATGCCATCACGTGGGTGGTGATCGCTTTATTGAGCGGCTACGCGGCATTCAATGGCTGGCAGTTTTGGCAAAACAAGCAAGCGCAAAAAGCGGGCGCAATTTATGACCAAGTAACGCAAGCGGTTGCGGCCAAAGACGTGCCCCGTTTGACGCGTGTCGTCGGTGATTTTCGCAATGAGGCCAGTGCCTCAATCCTGTTGCAACATAGTGAACTGGCGCTCGCCAAATTGGCGGCTGACAACGGTGACTATGCTGTCGCGGCTGCCGCGCTAGATCGTGTCATCGCGGACGGTCATGACGAAGGGCTGACAGCAGTGGCGACGTTGCGTTTGGCTGGCGTTTATATGCAGCAAGGCGCGATGGACAAAGCCAAGGCGTTACTAGAGGGCGAGTGGGCTGTTGCGTTTCAGGGCTTAGTCTCTGACCGTCTGGGCGATATTGCGATGGCGGCATCCGACAAAGAAACAGCGCTAGCGGCGTATCAAAAGGCGTGGGCCACTTTGAGCGAAGATGCGGCCTACCGCCGGCTGGTTGAGGTCAAGTTGAATGCACTCGGTGCGGTCGCCGGGGTTTCCGGGGTTGTGGGGGCGCAAACAAAGTGATGAACCGCATGGTTTTACGCGTGTTGGGCTACGGCGTGGGCTTGTTCTTGGTTGGCCACTTGGCAGCATGCTCCTCTGTCGACGTGCCACAACCAACCCCGCTCAAGCCGTTAGAGCCGCTACTCAGCGTCTCAGAGGTTTGGCAAGCGCCATTGGGCGGCGAGGTCGGTGACGGTCTGCGCATGGCCGCGCATGACAACTTGTTGGCAGCTGCCACACTTGATGGCCTGCTGCGGGTGATCGATACAGAGACGGGTGAGACGCGTTGGTCAGCGCAGTCAGAGACCGCGCTGATCGCGGGCGTTGGTTTTGATGGCAAGCGCGTCGCGGCCATTGATACCGAAAATGGACTGCAGGTTTTTGAAGCGGGCAAGCATCTATGGACAGCCCGCTTACCTGCGCGGAGTTATACCCAGCCCTTGCTTGCGGGCGGGCGGGTGTTCGTCTTACTGAGCGACCGCCGTGTGGGCGCCTTTGATGCCGATACCGGGGCGCAACTGTGGCTGCGTCGCTATGCAGACTCAACATTGGTGCTGGCCCACCCCGGTTTATTGGCGGCGGTAGCCAATACCTTGGCGGTCGGTTTAGGTGAGCGGTTTAGTGCGATCAACCCCGATAATGGCGCCTTGCTGTGGTCGACGCCGCTGGTTCGCCCAAGAGGTATTGACGAACTGGAGCGCCTGGCTGACTGGGTGAGCGGGGCGGTTTTTGCAGGTACCCGCGTCTGTGGGCAAGCGTTTCAAAATGCCGTCGGCTGTATTGATCTTGCGACGCGCCGTGCGGAGTGGACGGTCCCGTCTAGCGGAGTGAACGGATTGGCGGGCGATGTTGCGGCGCTTTACAGCATCGATGCAACAGGAAAAATTTCCGCAATGAAGACGGACAGTGGGGCGTCTATTTGGACGCAACGAGATTTGTTACTGCGCGGCTTGACTGCGCCCTTGTTGCTGGGTCAAACAATCGCTATCGGAGACTTCGCGGGCTACGTGCACTGGTTGTCACGGACAGACGGCCAGATCATGACGCGCATGTCAACAGATGGGTCGCCCATCGTTGGCGCGCCGTTGTTGGTTAATGGCACGGCCGTCGCTGTGACTAAGCAAGGCACGGTGTACGCATGGCGACCACAATGAAGCCTGTGATTGCCCTGGTCGGGCGTCCCAACGTGGGCAAATCCACGTTGTTTAACCGGATGACAAAGACGCGTGATGCCATCGTCGCTGACTACGCGGGGTTGACCCGCGATCGGCATTATGGATCCGGTCGCTTGGGTGCTAGAGAATTTATTGTCATTGATACCGGTGGGTTTGAGCCCACGGCAGAAACCGGCATCATTAAAGAAATGGCCAAGCAAACGCGTCAAGCGGTCGCCGAGTCAGATGTGGTGATTTTCGTGGTGGACGCGCGCGAGGGCTTGAGTGCGCAGGATCATGACATCGCCTCGTTTCTTCGCCGTTTGGGCAAACCCTGTTTGTTGGTTGCCAACAAGGCGGAGGGGATGACCCAAGGGATACAGCTGACCGAGTTTTACGAGCTGGGCTTTGGCGAGGTAATTCCCGTTTCGGCCGCACACGGGCAAGGTACGCGAAGCCTCATTGAGTTGGCATTAGAGCCCCTCAACTTGCCGGAGTTGGATGACGAGCCTGAAGTTGATGACGGAACCATCCGTCTCGCCGTTGCCGGACGCCCCAACGTGGGCAAGTCGACGTTGATCAATGTTTGGCTAGGCGAAGAGCGGTTGATTGCCTTCGACATGCCCGGCACGACGCGGGATGCGATTAGCGTGCCGTTCACCAAAGACGAACAAAAATACGAGCTCATTGACACCGCTGGCTTGCGCCGTCGGGGCAAGGTGTTTGAGGCGATCGAGAAATTCTCGGTGGTAAAAACCCTGCAGGCGATTGAGCGAGCCAATGTCGTGGTGCTCCTGATTGACGCAATACAAGGTGTCACGGATCAAGACTCGCATATTGCGGGCTTCATTGTTGAAAGTGGCCGCTCCGTTGTCGTCGCGATCAATAAATGGGATGCCGTTGACAGTTATCAGCGTGAATTGGTGAAGCGGTCCATTGAGCAACGTCTGGCTTTTTTGCGTTTCGCTGACGTCTTTACGATTTCAGCGATCAAACGCCAGGGCTTGGAACCGGTTTGGAAGGCCATTGCGCACGCGCATGCGTCGGCCACGCGCAAAATGCCCACCCCCAAACTCAGCCGTATTTTGGAAGAGGCGGTCGCCTACCAGCAACCCCAACGCAGCGGTATGTTCCGGCCTAAGTTGCGCTATGCCCACCAAGGGGGCATGAACCCGCCGGTTGTGGTGGTACACGGTAACTCGCTGGAGCACGTAACAGAAGCCTATAAGCGCTACCTCGAGGGGCGGATTCGAGAGGCGTTTGACCTGACAGGCACGCCCCTGCGTGTCGAGATGAAGAGCGCTGACAACCCCTACGCCAACAAGTCGTAAATTCCTTAAACCCTGTCGCGGCGCGGTTTTATTTAAAATCGATATCGGCGCGATGTGGTAAGGTTAATCTTTTAAAGCACACAACACGGACCATATCGTGAGTAATAACAAAGGCCAACTTTTGCAAGACCCGTTCTTAAACCAATTACGGCGCGAGCATGTCCCTGTTTCCATCTATTTAGTGAATGGAATCAAGCTTCAGGGGCAAATTGAATCGTTTGACCAGTACGTCGTCTTATTGCGTAATACGGTAACTCAAATGGTTTATAAGCATGCTATTTCAACGATTGTGCCTGGACGTCCGGTGCAATTTACGGGGCCGGGCGACACAGAGCAAACTGCCGAGTGAGTGAAGACGCGCCCAAGGTCGTCTTGGTCGGCGTTGACTTCGGGCTACCCAATTTTGACGCGGAGCTAACCGAGCTAGGCCTGTTAGCCGAGTCAGCAGGCTTTGTCGTTGCTGAACGTGTGACCTGTAAGCGGCGCGCACCCGACGCTGCCCTGTTCATTGGCACGGGAAAAGCAGACGAAATCAAGCTCATTGCAGAGGGCGTTGGTGCAACAGAGATTCTGTTTGACCAAGCCCTGAGCCCCGCCCAACAACGCAATCTTGAGCGAACCATGGGCTTGGCGGTCAACGACCGTATTTTGCTTGTTCTCGAAATTTTCTCTCAACGGGCGCGTAGCTTCGAGGGCAAGTTGCAAGTCGAGTTGGCTCGTTTGCAGTACCTAACGACGCGACTGGTCAGGCGTTGGTCTCACCTAGAGCGCCAGCGCGGCGGCGTTGGCCACCGAGGTGGCCCCGGAGAGCGGCAAATTGAGTTGGATAGACGCATGCTGAATGACAGCATCAAACGAACCAAGGAGCGACTGACCAAGGTCAAGCGCCAGCGTCAAACCCAGCGCAAGCAGCGAGAGCGCTCGGGTACCTTCAAGGTATCGATTGTTGGCTACACCAATGCGGGCAAATCCTCGCTGTTTAATGCCTTGGTTAAAGCGCAAAGCTACGCCGCAGATCAGCTGTTTGCCACCTTGGACACCACCACGCGCCAAATGTACCTAGCGCCAGTCGAGGCCTCCATATCGATCTCTGACACCGTCGGCTTTATTCGGGATTTGCCTCACGGCTTAGTGGCGGCCTTTTCTGCCACCTTGCAAGAGTCGGTGGAAGCCCATTTGCTGTTGCACGTTGTAGATGCGGCAAACCCCGCTAGTTTTGAGCAAATTATGGCGGTGCGGGAGGTCTTGGCCGAGATTGATGCGGGTGAAATTGAGCAGATCTTGGTTTTCAACAAAGCCGACCTGATCGAACACGACAAAGCCCCAGAGCGCATGCGCGATGAGTTGGTGCATGACGGCCGGGCGATCACGCGTATTTTCGTGAGTGCTCAGACAGGAGAGGGGCTTGATGGCTTGCGCGACCTGCTCGCAGAGCGCTATCAGGCATTCGCCACCGACCCCGCTGCTTACATCCCGGAAACAGACGACCCACGGTTTGCGCACTTAGCGCGTTAACCCTAATGCCCCTAGGCTGTGAGCGGGCGAACAACTCATGCCACAATTAAACCCATTGAAAACAGATCGGATATCCATTACATGACTGCGATTTCGCGACTTACTAATCGGCCAGGCATCTTTGCGCGTCTGGTGCGGGTGTTTAACCTCAACGGTTCAGACTGGGGCCGGGGCGAGAATGACAAGCCTAAATCAGACCAACCAAGTGGCTCTGACGAGGAGCGTCAGCACGACAACGTTGAGCCAATCCGCCCATCCGGACAAGGCGGTT
>Ga0209197_1002220_pt1 | contig 11472 bp, 9 predicted proteins | sample COGITO_mtgs_1105_4_FD_184802 | JGI IMG/M metagenome (GOLD analysis project Ga0209197, IMG submission 184802) | Pelagic marine microbial communities from North Sea - COGITO_mtgs_110512 (SPAdes) (version 2) | ecosystem: Environmental > Aquatic > Marine > Epipelagic ... | reverse complement strand
TTCAAAAAAAGAAATATAAGTACTTTTGTAGGTTATTAGCAAAAACGATACCAAAAAAATGGAAATACCTTCAAAATATAGTGCTTCGAGTGTAGAGAGCAAGTGGTACGACTATTGGATGAAAAACAATTATTTTCATTCGACACCAGATGAAAGAGAGCCTTACACCATAGTTATTCCTCCACCAAATGTTACTGGAGTATTGCACATGGGGCATATGCTTAACAATACCATTCAAGATGTATTGATTCGTCGTGCGCGTTTACTAGGTAAAAATGCGTGTTGGGTTCCTGGTACAGATCATGCTTCTATTGCTACAGAAGCTAAGGTTGTAGCGAAGTTGAAAGAGCAAGGTATTGATAAAAATAATTTAACTCGTGAGGAGTTTTTAAAGCACGCATGGGATTGGACTGAAGAGTATGGTGGTGTTATTCTAGAAAATTAGGATGTTCATGCGATTGGGACAGAACTAAGTTTACATTGGATGATGATATGTCCGAAGCGGTTATCAAAGTTTTTGTCGATTTGTATAACAAAGGTCTAATTTACCGTGGTTATAGAATGGTTAACTGGGATCCTCAAGCAAGAACAACTCTGTCTGATGAAGAAGTAGAATACACTGAAAAACAAGGAAAACTCTATTACATCAATTATAAACTTAAAGACTCAGACGACGTTCTAACTATAGCAACTACACGACCTGAAACCTTACTAGGAGATACCGCAATATGTATTAATCCAAAGGATGAAAGATACACAAAACTTAAAGGGAAACATGCTATTGTTCCAATAAATAATCGTGTAGTTCCCATAATTGAAGACGAATATGTAGATTTAGAATTCGGTACAGGATGTTTAAAAGTAACACCAGCTCATGATGAAAATGATAAGATGCTTGGTGAAAAGCACGAGTTAGAAGTTATAGATATTTTTAATGAGGATGCAACACTGAATTCTTTTGGTTTACATTATGAAGGTAAAGACCGTTTTATTGTTAGAAAAGAAATCGTAAAAGAGCTTGAAGCGCTTGGAGCTATTGTAAAAATTGAAGACCATACTAATCGTGTTGGTATTTCAGAACGTACAAAAGCCATTATTGAACCTAGATTATCTGATCAGTGGTTTTTAAAAATGAAACATTTAGCAAAGCCAGCTATTGAAGCCGTTTTAGAGACTGAAGATGTAAAATTACATCCAAAGCGTTTTAACAATACATACCGTCATTGGATGGAGAATATTTGTGATTGGAATATTTCACGTCAATTACGTTGGGGACAACAAATCCCTGCTTATTTTTATGGTGATGGAAAGGAAGATTTTGTAGTCGCTGAAAATATAGAGGCTGCCATAAAATTGGCAAAAGTAAAAACTTCAAACTCTAATCTCCAGACTTCTGATTTACGTCAAGATTCTGACGCATTAGATACATGGTTTAGTTCATGGTTATGGCCAATCAGCGTTTTCGATGGGATACGTAATCCAGATAATGAAGAGATTAATTACTATTATCCAACAAACGATTTAGTTACTGGTCCGGATATTCTATTCTTTTGGGTTGCTCGTATGATTGTTGCTGGGTATGAATTTAAAGGCAAACGCCCATTTGAGAACGTATATCTTACAGGTTTAGTTAGAGATAAGCAAAGACGAAAAATGTCTAAGTCTCTAGGTAATTCACCCGATGCTTTAAAGTTAATTGATGATTATGGTGCTGATGGTGTTCGTGTTGGATTATTGTTAAGCGCAGCAGCAGGAAATGATTTAATGTTTGATGAAGAGTTATGTAATCAAGGAAAATCTTTCGCTAATAAAATTTGGAACGCATTCCGTCTAGTGAAAGGTTGGGAAGTTGCAGATATCGAACAACCAGAATCCTCGCGTCTAGCACTAGATTGGTATAAAGCTAAATTTCAAAAAGCATTGGCAGAAATGGAAGATAATTATAGCAAATACCGTCTGTCAGATGTTTTAATGACTAGTTATAAGTTGATTTACGACGACTTTTGCGGATGGCTTTTAGAAATGATAAAGCCTGCCTATGGTCAACCAATAGATAGAACAACTTTTGATGCTGTTGTAATAACTTTCGAAGACAATCTTAAGGTTTTACATCCATTTATGCCATTTTTAACAGAAGAGATTTGGCAATTTATGGCTAAAAGAAATACAGATGAAGCTCTTATTATTTCTAAATATCCAGAACAAACTAGCTCAGATTCTAAATTAATTGAAGATTTTGAATTGGTAAAAGATGCTGTTTCAGGGATAAGAACTATTAGAAAAGAAAAGAATATAGCTTTTAAAGATACAATTGCACTTTCTGTTATTAATAATGAAAATCTAGATATATCATATAATTCTGTGATTTCTAAAATGGGTAATATTTCAGATTTGCAAACCGTTGATGCTGCTATTGAAGGTGCGTTAACGTTCAGAGTTAAATCCAATGAGTATTTTATTCCTATGGATGGCGCCATAAATGTTGAGGAAGAGATAGAAAAGTTAACCGAGGAATTAAAATACACCCAAGGTTTCTTAAAGTCTGTTCAGAAAAAACTATCTAACGAACGTTTTGTGAATAATGCGCCTGCGCAAGTTGTAGGTTCAGAAAAGAAAAAAGAAGCTGATGCCTTGGCTAAGATTGAAACTATAAATAAGAGTTTAAAGAGCTTACAATAGTTTAAAGAATAATTATGATAAGAATTTAGCCTTCAATTATATTTTAAACTTTTTTTTTACCATTCATTAATCTTATTACTATCTAGCTTAATAAAAATAAAAAGTAAAATGGTAAAGCCCCAAAGCCCTGAGCCACCATAACTAAAAAAGGGTAAGGGAATACCAACAGTAGGAATTAACCCCATAACCATACCTGTATTTATGGTAAAGTGGACAAAAAGTATTGACGCTACTCCATAACCGTAAACACGGCTAAACTGAGATTTTTGTCGTTCTGCTAAAATCAATAATCTAATTATTAAGAAAATGAATAATATAACTACTGATGCAGAACCTAAAAACCCCCATTCTTCACCAACAGTACTAAAAATATAATCGGTATGCTGTTCAGGAACAAACTTACCTGTAGTACGAGTACCTTCCATAAAACCTTTTCCCCAGAATCCTCCAGAACTTATAGCTTCTTCTGACTGAATAAGGTTATAAGCTTCGCGTTTTTTCATCAATTCTAATTTTACAGGATCTTTTTCAAGTCTCAACCAAAGACTAATTCGGTTTTGTTGATGAGGTTTTAAGATATGATTATAAAACTGTTTTATACCAAAAGCAAAAAGAGTACACACCAAAAGAATAATTAAAGATTGTGAAATTGAAGCTCTTTTTTTACTTCTTAAAAAGTAAGCTAAAATTAGCATGAATACTGTTATTAATGCCGTAATTCGGACACCAAACTTTAAGGATAAAACGGATAATATAACGAGAGAAAACCCAAGTATAAGATATACTTGTTGTAATCCTTCTCGAAAAAAAACAAAGAAAAAAGCAGTGTAGACTATTGTACTACCTGCATCATTTTGCAGTAATATTAATAACGCCGGAAGAAAAATAATTACAGCAGCTTTTAATTGATCTTTAATCTTTTTTAAGTTGGTTTGTATATCACTAATGTATTTTGCTACTGCTAACGCTGTGGCAAATTTCGCAAATTCACTTGGTTGTAATGTCATTCTACCAATACCATACCATGAACGTGCACCATTGACATCTTTACCAAAAATAAATAGACCTAATAACGCAAGGATAGCACCAATATATATCAGACTAGCAAAACGCTCGTAAAATTTAGCATCTACAGATAGGGTTAAGATAATCAATACTACTGAAAGTCCCATGAAAACAAGTTGTTTTCCGTAAGGTTCACTCATGTCTAAATAGTTGGTGATATTTCCAGTGTGTGATGCGGATATTATGTTTAGATAACCAAAACCTACAAGTAATATATAGATAAGTATCGTTACCCAATCAAATCCAAAACGCCTTTGATTTTCTCTTATCATTTACTATCTATTTTAGCTTTTAGATATTTTAAGGCTTCATATTCCTCTACAGGAATAGTCTCTAAAGTTGTTTCTCTATTGATTTTAAAAGGTTCTCCTGAATAAGGTTTTTTATACTCATGTTCTAACGTGTGGTATAACACAAAGTTTTCTAAATCAGTTCTAGAAATTTCGTCTTTCAAGTACTTTTCAATCATTAAGCTTGCCATTTTTCCTGCAAAACGACTTCCGAAGTATCCATTTTCTATAAAAACAGCAATTGCAATCTTGGGATTGTCTTTTGGAGCAAAAGCTACGAAAATTGAGTGGTCAGTCAGTTGTGTTTTTGTACCATCTATGATGGCGAAGTTTTCAGCAGTTCCAGTTTTTCCGCAAATCTCAATACCTTTTACTTGAAGCATTTTTGCGGTCCCTTTGTTATATACGTCAAACATGCCATGTATTACAGGTTCAAAATGTTTTTTATCAATGGTTGTGTATTTTGGTTTGGTAAATTTTGATGGAATTGTATCACTTTCAATATTTTTAATAATATGAGGTGTATAGTAATAACCACGATTACCAATTGCAGCCGCAATATTAGCCAGTTGTATTGGTGTTGCCAAAACTTCACCTTGTCCAATAGCATTTGAAATGGAAAATGTTGGATACCATTTGCCTTTACCATAGGCTCTGTCGTAAGTGGATGAATTTGGTATTTTTCCGGGTTGCCCGACAGATAAATCATTATTAAGATAATTGCCCAATCCAAAACTCTTTACATGTTTACTCCAATTATTCATAGCATCTACACGAGAGTCATACTTATCCATAATTTTTAAGTAAACATTTCCAAAATAAGCATTACATGATTCATAAATGCCAAGATTCATATTTGCTGGACTACGATGTAAGTGGCAACCCATACGTCTATTACCATACTTAAAACCTAAATTACACCTAAATTTATCATCTGGAGTAACAACACCTTCTTGTAAAGCTATTAATGCATTTATAGCCTTAAAAGGTGAACCTGGTGGGTACATGGCTTGTAAACCCCTATCAAACAAAGGCTGTGCAAGACTATCATTATATAACTTAGTGAAATTTTTAGAGCGATTTCTTCCAACTAATAAATTAGGATTATATGTTGGTCCAGAAATCATTGCTAATATCTCACCACTATTTGGTTCTATGGCTACAATACCTCCGCGTTTATTAGTCATTAGTAGTTCGCCATATTCCTGTAATTTTGAGTCTATAGTTATGGTGATATTTTTTCCAGGTTGTGCAGTGGCATCGTTTGAGCCATCTTCAAAAGCACCTATGTCTCTATTGAATCTGTCTTTCTGAATAAACTTTGTACCCTTAAAACCTCTCAATGTTTTTTCATAGGTTTTTTCGACACCTTGTTTACCAATTAAATCACCTTTATTGTAGTAATCATCTTTATTTATTATGACTTGGTTAACTTCTCCAATATCACCTAGAACATTGGCACCAATAGTTTTTCGGTACGTTCTGATTGAACGTTTTTGTATGTAAAATCCATCATACTTTCGCATTTTTTCTTGCAAAACTGCATAGTCATCTTTTGCCAAGTTCGAAAGAAATACATATGGTAATCTTGGAGAATAATTTCTAGCTTTATTGAAAGTCTTAATAAAATTTTCTTTGGTAATTTTTAGTAAAGAACAAAACTCTAGAGTATCCAGAGGTTCTACTTCTTTAGGAATAACCATAACATCATACGAAGGTTGATTAGCTACTAAAAGCTCTCCATTTCTATCATAGACATAACCGCGTTTTGGATAAGTAAATACTTTTCTGACAGCCGTATCTTCTAATGGGTCATAGTTTTTTGAATCATAAACTTGAAGATAATATAGTCGAACAATAAAAGTGATTCCAACAAATACAACCAGTGCAAAAAGTAAAAGTTTTCTCATTTACGAGTTTTAAATAACAAGATGAGTAAAAGACAAAGTATTATAGTGAAAATACTAGAAAATAACGCTTTTTTTAGTAAAAGAATTATCTGCGAAATGTTAAAAATTTCAAGATAATATACAATAAGATGATGAAAAATAACACAACCACTAACATACATAATCAATGCACCAATATCTGTATGACCAAACTTCAGATTTTGATGGTCATACATGGTTCCAAAAGCATATTTTAAAAATAGAGGTCTGGCATATGCTAAGCATATTGAAGCTCCGGCATGTACTCCTCCAGAATCTAAAAACATGTCGACGAGTAAACCTAGGTTAAATGCAAGTATTAAAAATAATAGCCTATTATTATTTACAGGAAAAAGTAAAATAAAAATAACATAAACATAAGGGTTAATGTAACCTAAAAAATTAATGTTATTACAAATAATTACTTGTACTAAAAGCAGAACAATAAACCTGATAATATTTGAAGTAATGCTATTATTCATCGTTCAAATTTTCAAGTGTTTTTAACTCCTCGGAATTATTATTTATTATGATATAAACATGTTGAAGCGTCGTCATATTGTTAAATAAGCGAACTTCTATGGTATAAGTATCTCCAGTTGAATCTGTTGTAAAGCTTTCGATTTTACCAATACCAATACCTTTTGGAAAAATAGCAGATTGACCACCAGTAACTATTGTATCTCCAATTTTCACTTTTGAAAATTTCGAAACATCTTCTAACTGTGCAAAGTAGGGTGAAGTTGTATTCCAAGTTAATGAGCCGTTCTGGTTAGAAGATTTTAGTTTAGCATTAATTCGGCTTTTTTTACTTAAAATAGAAAGTATAGTAGAAAACTTGTTGGAGGTATTATCGATGATACCAATAATACCTTTTGAAGTAATGACACCAAAATCTTGTTGAATACTATCTCGTTTCCCTCGATTTATTGTTAAATAGTTATTAGGTGAATTATAACTGTTTTTATAAACTTCAGCTGAAATAATTTCGAAACGTTGGTCATTAAAACTTGAGTCTATTGCTATGCTTTGATTACGACCCGAACTATTAAGAAGTTGCTCGCGAAGTATTACATTCTCTTCAACTAAAATTAAATTTTGTTCTTTTAAGTCAAAATATTGTCCAATACTATTGACAGTTCCATAAACACCACCAGTTAAGCTATTAGCAGAATTTATAAATTGACTTTTGTGATAAGAATGTGATTGAATGGTGAGGGATAATGCAATGCCAAATAGTAATAAAAACAATAGCAATGTTTTGTTTCTAATTACAAAATTGAAAATCTGTTGCATTATTTAGCTTTATTTAATCAATACACTTTTGTATTTAGCTAAGTTTTTCAGCGTAATTCCAGTACCACGCACTACAGCTCTTAAAGGGTCCTCGGCAATGTAAACTGGTAAGTCTGTTTTTTGAGATAGACGCTTGTCCAATCCTCTAAGCATTGAACCACCACCAGCTAAATAGATACCAGTATTATATATATCAGCAGCCAATTCTGGTGGTGTTTGAGATAAAGTTTCCATGACAGAATCTTCAATTCTTAATATCGATTTGTCTAAAGCTTTTGCAATTTCACGATAAGAGATTTGAACCTGTTTTGGTTTACCTGTTAACAAGTCACGCCCCTGAACACTCATGTCCTCTGGCGGTAAATCTAAGTCTTCAGTAGCAGCACCAATCTGTATTTTAATCTTTTCTGCTGTACGGTCACCAACATAAAGATTGTGTTGAGTACGCATGTAATAAATAATGTCATTTGTAAATACGTCACCAGCGACTTTCACCGATTTGTCACATACAATTCCGCCAAGAGCTATAACTGCAATTTCTGTAGTACCACCACCAATATCTACAATCATATTTCCTTTTGGTTGCATAATATCTATTCCGATACCAATGGCTGCAGCCATTGGTTCGTGTATTAAATACACTTCTTTCCCGTTTACGCGCTCACAAGATTCTCTTACAGCTCGCATCTCAACTTCGGTAATTCCAGAAGGTATACAAACAACCATGCGTAATGCTGGGTTAAATAACTTTTTCTTTAAAGCTGGAATATTTTTGATAAATAGATTTATCATTTGCTCTGATGCATCAAAATCTGCAATAACACCGTCTTTAAGAGGGCGAATTGTTTTGATGTTTTCATGCGTTTTACCTTGCATCATGTTGGCCTCTTTACCAACGGCAATTATTTTTCCAGTTAGTCTGTCTCTAGCTACAATCGATGGACTATCGACAACAACTTTGTCATTGTGAATAATTAATGTGTTTGCAGTACCTAAATCAATGGCTATTTCTTCCGTAAGGAAATCAAAAAATCCCATGCGTTATTCTTGTATTTTGAGGTGTGTATTCTCTTAAATTTTTGGCTATACGTAAATGTAATAAATTATACGTTATTTCTTTGGTTATGGATGTTTATTCATAGATTTTTTTACAGATACCTTAAAACATCAGTATGTCTATCAAAAAAATATTTATGCAATTCAATTTTAGTGTTTAAAATGACGTGTTCCTGTAAATACCATTGAAACATTATTTTCGTCACAATAATTGATACTTAACTCATCTTTTATAGAACCACCAGGCTGAATAACAGAAACGATACCAGCATTGTCAGCAATTTCTACACAATCTGGAAAAGGAAAAAATGCATCACTAGCCATGACTGCCCCTTTTAAATTAAAATTAAAAGATTGCGCTTTGTGTATGGCTTGATTAAGAGCATCCACACGACTTGTTTGTCCAGTGCCACTAGCACATAACTGTTTATTTTTTACTAAAACAATAGTGTTAGATTTTGTATGCTTACAAATTTTTGAAGCAAAAATTAAATCTTCAATATCAGAGGTAGAAGGTGTAGTTTTAGTTACTGTTTTTAAATCTTCCTTAGAGTCTGTTTTAGCATCTCTTTCTTGAACTAGAGCCCCATTTAAGCAAGTTCTTACTGTAGTTTTTGGTAATTTGACATCATTTAAAATTAAAAGAATTCTATTTTTCTTTCCTTTTAAAACCTCTAAAGCATCATTACTAAACGATGGAGCAATAACTACTTCACAGAAGAGTTTGTGGATTTCCTCAGCAGTAGATTTATCAATTTCAGTATTAGAAATTAAAATACCACCAAAAGCCGAAACTGGATCACCAGCTAAAGCATCAGTATATGCTTGGTAGACAGTATCTCGTTGTGCAAAACCACAAGCATTGTTATGTTTTAATATGGCAAAAGTTGGAGCTTCACCTTTAAATTCCAAAATTAAATTTACAGCAGCATCAACATCTAAAAGATTATTATAGCTTAATTCTTTTCCATGAAGTTTGGTAAACATGGCATCAAAATCTCCAAAGAAAAACCCTTTTTGATGTGGGTTTTCGCCATAACGTAAAACTTTGCCATTATTTTCACTGATTTTTAAAACAGCTTGTTCGTTATTTTTATTGAAATAATTGAATATGGTCGAATCATAATGTGAAGACACATTAAAAGCTTTTGCTGCAAAATATTTTCTGTCGTAACCAGAAGTTTCTCCATTTTTAGAATTTAGGAGATCTAAAAATTCAGTGTAATCATCTACCGAAGACACACATGTGACATCTGCATAGTTTTTAGCTGCAGCTCTTATGAGAGAAATACCTCCAATATCAATTTTTTCTATAATATCTTGATTGCTAGCGCCAGAGGCTACTGTTTTTTCAAACGGATACAAATCAACTATGACCAAATCAATCTGCGGAATTTCAAATTCTTTTAACTCTGCTACATCGCCGTCATGATTTTGACGATTCAAAATTCCACCAAAAACTTTTGGATGCAAAGTTTTTACACGACCACCTAGGATCGAAGGATATGATGTAACATCTTCGACAGGTACAACAGAAATTCCTAAGTCATTTATATATTTTTCGGTACCTCCTGTTGAGTATATTGTTACACCAAGGGCGTTTAATTTTTTTACAATTGGTTCTAAACCATCCTTACTAAAAACAGATATTAGTGCCGATGAAATGGTTTTGTTGCTCATAATGTTTTATTGTGAAATTTTAAGGCATAAAAATACAGATTAGTTGAAATATACTAAGCTCAAAAAACTACTTTGTTTTAAGTTTTTTGTAACAAAAAATTGTTGATAACGTCTTATCTTTATCTCTCAAGAAAATCAACAGTTAAATGCTTGTATACTTACGCCTTTTTAAAGAAAGTTTTTCTTTTGCTTTAAACGCATTGAGGAATAATAAACTTCGAACATTTTTGTCACTTTTAGGAGTAACGGTAGGTATATTTTCAATTATTGCTGTCCTAGCTGCTGTAGATTCATTAAATCGAAATATTAAAGATAGTCTTGAGGGTATTGATGCCAATACAACTTATGTTACTCATTTTTCTTTTGGGCCATCTGATGTACCGAAATGGAAACGAGAAAATTTTGAATCAATGCAATATGATGATTTTAAGTTTATAAGCAAAAATATCCCTGATATCGATGCTTGTGCTTATGGTTGGTTTGGTGCTAGAGAGACGATTAGATATGAAAGCGAGGCTATGTCAAATGTAAATGTTAATCTATCAACTAATGGAATTTATAGAATTTCAAATCTTAATGTTGAGAATGGTAGATTTTACAATGATGTGGAATCAATTTCTGGATCTCCTGTAATTGTGCTTGGTTATGAAATTGCTAAAGGTTTATTTGATAACCTAGATCCGATAGGTAGAAAAGTGAGAATTTATGGAAGAAAACTAACTGTAATTGGTACTCTTGAAAAAGTCGGTATAAGCACTGTAGGAGATTCTCCAGATGAGCAAGTTTTTTTACCAATAAATTATGTAAGAAAATTTAAAAGTACAAAAACAAAGAATCAATTTTTAGCAATTATTATTAAACCAAAAGAAAACATAGATCTCGATGCTTTTGAAAATACATTGAAACAAAAATTTAGAGTTTACAGAGGTTTAAAAGCAGGAGAGATAAATGATTTTTTTGTATCTAGATTTTCAGGGTTTGTTAGTATTCTAGATGCACTTATTGGAACATTAAATGGAATAGGTTGGGCTATTAGTCTATTTTCATTACTTGTTGGTGGTTTTGGTATAGCAAATATTATGTTTGTTAGTGTAAAAGAGCGAACTAATCTTATTGGAATACAAAAATCTTTAGGTGCAAAAAACAAATTTATATTATTTCAATTTTTATTTGAGGCTATAATTTTAGCCATTGTAGGAGGTTTAGTCGGTCTAGGTTTAGTTTGGATTATAATAATAATTGCAGATAATTTAGCAACAGATTTTAAATTTATTTTATCTGCAGGTAATATAATTTTGGGTTTTTCTTTATCTACGTTTATTGGTCTTGTCTCAGGATTGATTCCAGCGATTGCAGCTTCTCGATTAGATCCTGTTGAAGCTATTAGAACAGGAATGTAAAAACCAAAAACTAAATTTAACCAAGTAGCTTCGAAACTTTTTTACAAACAAACTCCAGAAAACGTTCATCAGCTTCTG
>Ga0209197_1002201_pt1 | contig 11546 bp, 6 predicted proteins | sample COGITO_mtgs_1105_4_FD_184802 | JGI IMG/M metagenome (GOLD analysis project Ga0209197, IMG submission 184802) | Pelagic marine microbial communities from North Sea - COGITO_mtgs_110512 (SPAdes) (version 2) | ecosystem: Environmental > Aquatic > Marine > Epipelagic ... | reverse complement strand
TACTGTTAATATCTATTGAATATAGGTCAAAAAAAAGCCCCTATCTGTAATACAGATAAGGGCTTAATTAGAAAACCGGCGACGACCTACTCTCCCGCCTGGTGAGGCAGTACCATCGGCGCAATTGGGCTTAACTACTCTGTTCGGAATGGTAAGAGGTGATCCCCAACGCCATAGTCACCGTAAGTTTTCATCCCGATTTCTCGGGAAACTTCGTGCTAGCGTTTTTGTTGATAGTTACTCCCGATTACTATCGGGACTATCAACTACTAACTAAATATTTTAACATAATGGACAACTTGAAAAAAACAGGGTAATCCTGCTTAAATAAACATTACTCATGAAGGGAAGACATAGGGTAATTAGTACTGCTCGGCTTTGCCATCACTGACTTTACACCTGCAGCCTATCAACGTCGTCATCTCCAACGACCCTTAAAGGAAATCTCATCTTGAGGCGAGTTTCGCACTTAGATGCTTTCAGTGCTTATCTCTTCCAAACATAGCTACCCAGCGGTGCTCCTGGCGGAACAACTGGTACACCAGAGGTTTGTCCAACTCGGTCCTCTCGTACTAGAGTCAGGTCCTCGCAAATTTCCAACGCCCACAGTAGATAGGGACCGAACTGTCTCGCGACGTTCTGAACCCAGCTCGCGTGCCACTTTAATGGGCGAACAGCCCAACCCTTGGGACCTTCTCCAGCCCCAGGATGTGACGAGCCGACATCGAGGTGCCAAACCACTCCGTCGATGTGAGCTCTTGGGAGTGATCAGCCTGTTATCCCCGGAGTACCTTTTATCCTTTGAGCGATAGCCCTTCCATACGGAACTACCGGATCACTATATCCTACTTTCGTACCTGCTCGACTTGTCAGTCTCACAGTCAAGCTCCCTTATGCTATTGCACTCTACGCACGGTTACCAAGCGTGCTGAGGGAACCTTTGAAAGCCTCCGTTACTCTTTTGGAGGCGACCACCCCAGTCAAACTACCCACCATACACTGTCTCCCTTACGGGATTAGGCTCCAGATAAACGAAGGGTGGTATTTCAAGGTTGACTCCACCAACACTAGCGTGCCAGCTTCATAGTCTCCCACCTATCCTACACATCGTTTACCCAAAGTCAATGTAAAGCTATAGTGAAGGTTCACGGGGTCTTTCCGTCCCACTGCGGGTAAACGGCATCTTCACCGTTACTACAATTTCACCGAGCTCATGGCCGAGACAGTGCCCAGATCGTTACACCATTCGTGCAGGTCGGAACTTACCCGACAAGGAATTTCGCTACCTTAGGACCGTTATAGTTACGGCCGCCGTTTACCGGGGCTTCATTTCAATGCTTCATCCGAAGACTAACATCTCCACTTAACCTTCCGGCACCGGGCAGGTGTCAGACCCTATACATCGTCTTTCAACTTAGCAGAGTCCTGTGTTTTTGATAAACAGTCGCCTGGGCCTTTTCACTGCGCCCTGTATTACTACAGGGGACCCTTCTCCCGAAGTTACGGGTCTATTTTGCCTAGTTCCTTAGCCATGAATCACTCGTCCACCTTAGGATACTCTCCTCGACTACCTGTGTCGGTTTGCGGTACAGGTTGCTTAAACATAAGTTTAGAAGTTTTTCTTGGAAGTCTGATTAGGTACACTATCCAATTGCCCGAAGGCTCTTGGTACTATCAACTTTCAGCTAGAAAGGTGGATTTACCTGCCTCTCCAATACCTACGGTTTTCAACGTACTATTCCGTCAGTACGCGGTACTTTCACTACTCCGTCTCTCCATCACTGTTTAAGCAAGTACGGGAATATTAACCCGTTGTCCATCGACTTCCCCGTTAGGGTACGCCTTAGGTCCTGACTAACCCCCGGATGACTAGCATAGCCGGGGAAACCTTAGTCTTGCGGTGGGAGGGGTTCTCGCCCTCCTTAACGTTACTTATGCCTACATTTTCTTTTCTAACCGCTCCAGCAAACCTCACAGTTCACCTTCAATGCAATTAGAATGCTCCCCTACCACTTGAATAAATTCAAGTTCATAGCTTCGGTAGTGTATTTATGCCCGATTATTATCCATGCCAAATCGCTCGACTAGTGAGCTGTTACGCACTCTTTAAATGAATGGCTGCTTCCAAGCCAACATCCTAGCTGTCTATGCAATCTGACCGCGTTTTGTCAACTTAACACACATTTGGGGACCTTAGCTGATGATCTGGGTTCTTTCCCTTTCGGACATGGACCTTAGCACCCATGCCCTCACTGCTGAGAAACATATTATAGCATTCGGAGTTTGTCAGGGGTTGGTAGGCGGTGAAGCCCCCTAGCCCAATCAGTAGCTCTACCTCTATAATACTTAACTCAACGCTGCACCTAAATGCATTTCGGGGAGTACGAGCTATTTCCGAGTTTGATTAGCCTTTCACCCCTACCCACAGGTCATCCAAACATTTTTCAACATGTACTGGTTCGGTCCTCCACTGTATGTTACTACAGCTTCAACCTGCCCATGGGTAGATCACACGGTTTCGCGTCTACCCCCACAAACTAGTTCGCCCTATTCAGACTCGCTTTCGCTTCGGATTCGACTCTTAAAGTCTTAACCTCGCTTGTGAGGAGTAACTCGTAGGCTCATTATGCAAAAGGCACGCCGTCAGTCCGAAGACCTCCGACCGCTTGTAAGCGTATGGTTTCAGGTACTATTTCACCCTCCTATTCGGAGTACTTTTCACCTTTCCCTCACGGTACTTGTTCACTATCGGTCTCTCAGGAGTATTTAGCCTTAACGGATGGTCCCGCTTGATTCATACAGGGTTTCCCGTGCCCCGCACTACTCAGGATACTGTTAGGTATAAAATCGATTTCGTCTACAGGGCTATCACCTTCTCTGGCCTACCGTTCCAAGTAGTTCTACTATCTATCTTAAGTCCACATTACAGTCCTACAACCCCAAGTTTGCCGAAACAATCTTGGTTTGGGCTGTTCCCCGTTCGCTCGCCGCTACTCAGGGAATCACTATTGTTTTCTTCTCCTACAGGTACTTAGATGTTTCAGTTCCCTGCGTTTGCCCCATTGCTGGTGATATGTCTTCAACATACCGGGTTGCCCCATTCGGATATCTACGGATCACTAATTATGTGCATCTCCCCGTAGCTTTTCGCAGCTTGTCACGTCCTTCTTCGCCTCTGAGAGCCTAGGCATCCGCCATACGCCCTTATCTTCTTCTCTTCTTCATATATAAACGTAGTGTTTACATAAGCTTTCTTACTTTGCTTTCTTCAATTATTGTCCATCATGTCAAAGAACTTTATATCCACATAAATGTAAATATCAAAAAAAATAATCTCACGACTATCTCTCTCTTTTTGTCTAACCTCTGGGAATCGAACCCATTTATATATTCCTACCAGGAAAGGTTAATAAAAAAAAACTGAAAGCAAATAAAAAGGATGGACAGTAAACTATTTCTGTAACGAAACAAGAAATAGAGTAGTCTCTAAAAAGGAGGTATTCCAGCCGCACCTTCCGGTACGGCTACCTTGTTACGACTTAGCCCCAGTTACTAGTTTTACCCTAGGCAGCTCCTTACGGTGACCGACTTCAGGTACCCCCAGCTTCCATGGCTTGACGGGCGGTGTGTACAAGGCCCGGGAACGTATTCACCGGATCATGGCTGATATCCGATTACTAGCGATTCCAGCTTCACGAAGTCGAGTTGCAGACTTCGATCCGAACTGAGATCGGTTTTGGAGATTCGCGCCCCCTCGCGGGGTGGCTGCCCTCTGTACCGACCATTGTAGCACGTGTGTAGCCCAAGACGTAAGGGCCGTGATGATTTGACGTCATCCCCACCTTCCTCTCACCTTACGGTGGCAGTTTCTCCAGAGTCCCCGACATTACTCGCTGGCAACTGAAAATAGGGGTTGCGCTCGTTATGGGACTTAACCCGACACTTCACAGCACGAGCTGACGACAACCATGCAGCACCTTGTAAATTGTCCGAAGAAAAAGATGTTTCCACCCCTGTCAATCTACATTTAAGCCTTGGTAAGGTTCCTCGCGTATCATCGAATTAAACCACATGCTCCACCGCTTGTGCGGGCCCCCGTCAATTCCTTTGAGTTTCATTCTTGCGAACGTACTCCCCAGGTGGGTCACTTAATGCTTTCGCTCAGCCACAGACCGTGTATCGCCTGCAGCGAGTGACCATCGTTTACGGCGTGGACTACCAGGGTATCTAATCCTGTTCGCTCCCCACGCTTTCGTCCCTCAGCGTCAATGCTAACTTAGTGAGCTGCCTTCGCAATAGGTGTTCTACATCATATCTATGCATTTCACCGCTACATGATGTATTCCGCCCACTTCAAATAGATTCAAGCCAGACAGTTTCAATGGCAGTTCTCCCGTTGAGCGGGAGGCTTTCACCACTGACTTATTTGGCCGCCTACGGACCCTTTAAACCCAATGAATCCGGATAACGCTTGCACCCTCCGTATTACCGCGGCTGCTGGCACGGAGTTAGCCGGTGCTTATTCGTATAGTACATTCAGCCCTCTACACGTAGAGAGGTTTATTCCTATATAAAAGTAGTTTACGACGCAGAACGCCTTCTTCCTACACGCGGCATGGCTGGGTCAGAGTTGCCTCCATTGCCCAATATTCCTCACTGCTGCCTCCCGTAGGAGTCTGGTCCGTGTCTCAGTACCAGTGTGGGGGTTCACCCTCTCAGGCCCCCTAATGATCGTCGCCTTGGTGAGCCATTACCTCACCAACTAGCTAATCATACGCATGCCCATCTTATACCGATAAATCTTTAATCATTAAACCATGTGGCTTTATGATATTATGGCATATTAATCCAAATTTCTCTGGGCTATCTCCCTGTATAAGGTAGGTTGCATACGCGTTACGCACCCGTCCGCCGGTCGCCACCAAGTGCAAGCACCCGTGCTGCCCCTCGACTTGCATGTGTTAAGCCTGCCGCTAGCGTTCATCCTGAGCCAGGATCAAACTCTTCGTTGTATAAAAGTGTTTAATTCTAGCTCCATTTCTCAAAAGAATTTCGAAACAAAAAATATTTTACTATTCCGTCTCCTTCTTATTATGCTTCCAATCTTTTCAAAGAACTCTCATCAAACTCTCGCCTGACTTTTCACTAACAACCAATTAGCTATTAGAAAATTTATATATCTAAATCCCAATCCAACTTCCCAGCTAAATTAAAACTCATTTAATATCTCGGTTTAGAACTATTCCCGTTTTAGCGGGCGGCAAAAGTAATAGTTTTTTTATCCTCCACACTATTTTTGAAAAAATTATTTAAAAAATATTTTGTCATTTCAAACTTCTTAGCGATAGCCTACCTTTGTAGGGTGAAAAAAAGTTTAAAAATATTCTGTTTTACTTTCCTTTTTGGCGCAATTTGCTGCATTCCAAACTACGCACTGGCGCAGCGATTTGACGACAAAGAAGAATCAGCGTCTGAAAACAAGGAGAAACCTGCAAAAGAAAAGTTTCTAAAGAAAGAAAATGTATTTGTTGGCGGTGGTTTGGGGGGCGGTTTTGGAAATGGAGCTGGAATGATTCAGGCTTCTCCATTGGTTGGTTATAATATCACTGAAAGTTTTCAAACGGCATTAAAAGTAACGTACACTTATATCTACGGCACTGAAGGATTAACAACACAACGCTATTCTGACCACATATTAGCAACAAGTCTAATTAATAGATATGTTGTACGGAAAGGTATATTCCTTCAAGTAGAACCGGAGTTAATGAATAGGAAAGACTACTACCTTCAGACAAATGCATTAGGAATAGACGAATTGTTGTCTAAACGAATAAATGTTTTCAACCTTTATGTTGGTGGAGGGGCTTATATCGACTTTTCAAGTAACTCTGGCGGATTTATTCTTTTGTTGTACAACCTCAACCAAACTAAAAACTCATTTTACCGCAACCCTCATATTCAAGCTGGGTTTACTTTTGGATTTTAGGGTATCTCTACCAGGATAATTGCAAGTTCTATGCTTGGGTTATTTCGTTTGAATTTAAATAATCGCTTCAATTTTCTTTTGTTATTCACTTTTGACTTGAAGTGAATAGACATTAAACAATATACCTTATCGGAATTTTTAGTAAAATTAAAATCAACTGGATTTACAAGAAAGTCTCCTAAGTTTAATTGGGTCTCAAATAAACTGTCTGCTTGAAAAGATTCGTACGCATAGCAACCTGGCTCATCTCTATTTGGTAATGTCAATTTTAAATCATCATTAAAAATTCGAACATAAAATTTCTGAGCAATTAAGTTTTTATATCGATCTCTAATGTCAGATTCATCTAGCCATTTAATTTGATCTATTTCATTTGAATTCAATAGAATTTCTATACTGCGTTTCTGGTTCTGTATTTTAATCTCAGGGCTACTTTTAAAAGCAGTTAATCCAACTAAAATTGAAAAGCAAAGAGTAGTAAAATGTAATTTCATAAAACATTTCGTAAAATTCATCCTAAAATAGACACTATTTTAGGATGAAGTCACTTTTATATTTCCACCTTTCCAGATATGTAGCCATATGGAAAATTAATTAAATTTCCTGATGGGTCATTAGCATCTATTGGAGAATTATGCCAAATGTAATCATCTGGTATAATGGTGCAACTCGTTTCACCAATCATAGAACACATACTTGAACTAAAATCAAAAGGAAGTTCGCCAAGGCCGAAAAATACTGGTTCAATGTCAGTTGGTTCTTCAGATAAATAAAAATCGACATAATTAATTCCCCCATTGGAATAAACACCAGTCATCCAGCCTTCTTGATACATCACTGGTTGAGGGTCATAATCATCATATGGCTTTAGAATACAAACTCCAAAACCACTGCAACCAGCACCCCTTCTGTGGAAATTAAACTTGATAGGGTAATCTACAATTGGTGTGACACCTGAAACTTTTAACGCAGATGCAGCAATTTCAGTAGTGTCCTTATTTCCAGGATTAGTTAGCTCTTCTTTTTTACAGGCATAAAAGCCAATGGCTAAAGATATTAATCCTATGCCCATTATTTTCTTATTCATAATTAATAAAATTTATTTTTTGCCTACTCTGGTTTGGTTTTCGGCTGCCCCAATTTGAAGGAGCAAAGTGAGGGTAATATTATAAAAAGGTTGGGCAAGAAGAGTCTCTTGATGGGACACAATGTGTCCTTTTTTTGTCGTTTTGTGTCCTATTAGATTGTGGATGGGAGAAAAAACACTTTGTTTTCCCTGCCTGTCGGCAAGCAGGGATACAATTCGCATACAGCGCATCACTCAAACTGACAGTATTTTTTGTAGCAGCAATCTAAATTAGATACTCAATTAGTACCGGAGCTAATTGAATCAAGTACCAGATACAATGCGCTTAATGCTAACCGCTCTATGCATTTAGATGTTTTAGTTGCAAACCCTCCCCCATACATTCCATCCTGCTTCAATTTCTTCAGCACAGGCTGGAAGGGTCCAATCAAGACAAAGCAGAACGCCGGTCTGAGCTTAGAAATTAAAAGCTAATTAATTATTTGGAGGCAAGTACATTCAGCAACGTGGCATTTTGTTTTTCTAGATACTCTATGCGGTCATTGGTTTGCAATTCAATTTGGTTTCTTAGGTCTTGGTTAATTTGAATGAGCTTTTTTATGTATTCGTTTGTTATTCCTCCTTCTAGGTCTTTTGCACTCGCCACCGTATCTTCATTTAAAAAATAGGATTGGCTTACATCAAATATTTTACTCAACTGCACTATTCGTTCTACTGATAGTTTAGTTTGCCCTTGCTCTATTCGAGCGTAACTGGCTTGGGTAATATTCAGCTGGTCGGCAACTTCAGCCTGAGAATATCCTTTTAAAACTCGAATTTGTTTGATCGAATTCATCTTAAAACGTATAAAATATGTGTAAATATATATTGTTTATAGTAAATGGGGGGGGGGGTATATTTGTTCTAAATATTTCCAATCATGATAGATCCACAAACTAGACATAACATTCGCAAGATTAGAGAGATTAAAGGTTACAGTCAGGACTATATGGCTATTGAGCTGGAAGTAAGCTCCAAATCGTATTCTAGAATTGAATGTGGAAAAACAGGATTATCGATTTCTCGACTTAAAAATATTGCTGAGATTTTGGGTTTATCAGCAGGAGAAATCATTGATTTTGATTCGAAAAATATTTTTCTAAAGAAGAATGGGTGAAACCCCTTCCGTCTAGTTTCTCGACACCTTCCCCGTTAGGATGGACAAAATTTCAACATTTGAAATTACAATTGAGCTTCCACCCATTCCTTTGCATTCCTAAACGCCAAAATCCAAGGACTTACGTCTTCTTGTTTTTTATCATTTGGATAATAGCCCCAATTCCATGGAAAAATCGAGCGTTCAAAATGAGGCATTATTGCTAAATGCCTTCCATCCTTACTAGCAATTCCAGCCACGTTATAATCAGAACCGTTTGGGTTTACCGGATATACTCCATTTGAATACTTACCTATAATATGATAGTTCTCCTCAGTTTCTGGTAAATGAAATTTCCCTTCTCCGTGTGCCGCCCAAATACCCATTTTGGTTCCAGATAAATTACCCAACATAACCGAATTGTTTTGAGGAATTTCAATTGCTAAAAAGCTGGATTCAAATTTACCTGAACTGTTGTGTTTGAGTTTTGGGTGTTCATTATGTTCTGGGTAAATCAAGCCTAACTCTCCCATTAACTGGCAACCGTTGCAAATTCCTAGAGACAACGTATCGGGTCTTGCATAAAAACTATCTAAAGCTGCTTTGGCTTTCTCGTTGAATCTAAAAGCTCCTGCCCAACCTTTTGCAGATCCCAAAACGTCTGAATTGGAAAAACCACCAACAAATGCAATCATATTTACATCAGACAAGTCTTCTCGACCTGAAATTAGATCGGTCATATGGACATCCTTAACATCAAAACCAGCTAAGAACAAAGCATAAGCCATTTCTCGATCGCCGTTCACTCCTTTTTCTCGAATTATTGCAGCCTTAACTCCCGATGCTGTTTTTCGATTCGGATCTAATCCTAATGCTTGATAAGTCCCAACAAAATTCTCCGGAAATTTATAATTCAATGGAAATTTATCGTGATTCTCAAAACGTGAATCCGCATGTGCTTTTCCCGATTGCTTTTGATCTAATAAATAAGAAGTCTCATACCAAGTCTTTCTTAAAGAAGGTACATCAAGAACATATGAATTTGAAGAAGTTTTTATTTCTACCGTATTCTTAGAATTTACTGAACCAATAATCGAATACGTTGCACTCGCTGAGTTCAATGCTTCACTAACCGCAGAAATATTACTGTCTAGAACTTGAATTAGAATACCCGCTTTTTCTGAAAACAACAATTGAATGTCATCCTTTGCATTCAACTGACTTAAATCTACAGATAATCCAACACTCGTTTCTGGAAAACACATTTCTAATAATGTGGTAACCATTCCGCCAGCAGAAATATCGTGTCCTGCCAACACCTTATCCTTGATGATTAAGTCTTGAACTGCGTTAAAAACCAGCCCGAATTTTTTAGCATCTTTAATTCGTGGTGCTTCATTACCCAATTGATTTAGAGTTTGAGCAAAAGAAGAACCGCCCAATTTGAAATCGTCTTCAGAAAAATCGATGTAAATTAATTGAGAACCTTCAATTGGTTTTAGCACCGGCTCAACTACTTTCTTTAAATGACTTACCTCACCAACAGCCGAAATAATTACGGTTCCTGGGGCATAGACAACTCCATCTTTGTATTTCTGAGTCATTGAGAGAGAATCTTTTCCTGTTGGGACGTTCAGCCCTAAGGCACAAGCAAAGTCACTAATTCCTTCTACTGCCTGATATAAGCGATAGTTTTCGCCTTCTTGCTTCGCTGGCCACATCCAGTTTGCACTCAAGGAAACTCCTTGAATTCCTTGTTCAATTGGCGCCCAAATCAGGTTGGTCAATGCCTCTGCTATAGAAGCTTGTGAACCTGCAACAGGATCAATAAGTGCACTGACAGGAGAATGCCCTACAGAGGTTGCAATTCCTTTTTCTCCTCGGTAATCCATGGCCATTACACCAACGTTATTCAACGGAATTTGCAAAGGACCTGCACATTGTTGTTTGGCAACACGTCCGGTAACGCAGCGATCGACTTTATTGGTTAACCAATCTTTACAAGCTACTGCTTCCAATTGCAGCACAGCGTTTAGGTATTCTTGTAATTTGTTGCTGTCGTAGGTTAAGTCTGCATAGGTGGCCGTTTTTGAAGTATCTTCCAATATCGTTTTTGGCGAAGACCCGAACATGTGCGCCAAATCCCAATCCATTGGGTTGGTGTTTGTTTTTTTATTCTCAAATACAAAGCGATTGTCGTTGGTAGTTTCTCCAATTACATATATTGGAGCTCTTTCGCGATCGGCAATTTTAGTCAACAACTCAATATCCTTTTCATTGATAACCAACCCCATTCGTTCTTGAGATTCGTTACCAATTATTTCTTTATCAGAAAGCGTTTGATCTCCAACCGGCAATTTGTTTACGTCAATTCTGCCACCAGTTTCTTCCACTAATTCCGAAAGGCAATTCAAGTGACCACCTGCACCATGATCGTGTATGGAAACAATTGGATTTTTATCCAGCTCTGCCATAGCACGAACTGCATTGTAAACACGTTTTTGCATTTCAGGATTGGAGCGTTGAATTGCATTTAATTCTATTCCGCTAGAAAACTCTCCAGTTGCGACAGAAGAAACGGCTCCACCGCCCATTCCAATCCGGTAATTATCGCCTCCCATTACAACAATTTTATCACCTGTACTAGGGGTATCTTTTAAGGCCTCTTGTTTTTTTCCATAACCAATACCGCCGGCTTGCATGATTACCTTATCAAATCCAAAACGTTTTTCGCCTTCTTGGTGTTCGAAGGTCAAAACAGAACCGTTGATTAGTGGTTGCCCAAATTTGTTTCCGAAATCCGAAGCACCGTTTGAAGCTTTTATCAAAATATCCATTGGTGTTTGATACAACCAAGGACGCTCTAGCATTCCTTTTTCCCAATTTCTATCGTCGGTTAATCGAGAATAGGCAGTCATGTAAACTGCAGTTCCTGCCAATGGCATTGAGCCTTTTCCACCGGCCATTCTATCTCTGATTTCACCTCCACTACCGGTAGCTGCCCCGTTAAAAGGTTCTACCGTGGTAGGAAAGTTATGCGTTTCAGCTTTTAACGAGATAACACTATCGAAGTCTTTCGTCTCAAAAAAGTCGGATTCGTCTTGCCTTTTAGGAGCAAATTGCTCTGCTCTTGGCCCTTCCACAAAAGCTACATTGTCTTTGTAAGCAGAAACTACTCTATTTGGATTATCGGCAGTTGTTTTTTTAATCAGCTTGAATAACGAAGAAGGCATTTCTTTTCCGTCAATAATAAATTGGCCGTTGAATATTTTATGCCGACAATGTTCAGAGTTTACTTGAGAAAATCCGAAAATTTCGCTGTCCGTCAATTTCCGATT
>Ga0209197_1002199_pt1 | contig 11563 bp, 9 predicted proteins | sample COGITO_mtgs_1105_4_FD_184802 | JGI IMG/M metagenome (GOLD analysis project Ga0209197, IMG submission 184802) | Pelagic marine microbial communities from North Sea - COGITO_mtgs_110512 (SPAdes) (version 2) | ecosystem: Environmental > Aquatic > Marine > Epipelagic ... | reverse complement strand
CTCTTTCTTAATGCTAATAGGAAGATTAGAATTATTTACTGTTTTAATTCTTTTTAGTCCATTTTTTTGGAGAAAGAACTAGATTTATTATTTTATGAAAAAAAATTCTGATTTCTTATATAAAAAAATAGAAGACAAGACTGTTGCTTGGTCTGAAAGCTCTAACAAATACTTAATTCTAGAAAATACTACAGCACTTATTTTTAAAAAACTAAATACTGGGGTTTCTATAAAAGAAATAGCATCAGAATTATCAAAAGAGTTGTCTTTACCAATAAACAAAACAACTGATTTTGTTACAGATTTAAAACAACAGATAAATACTCTAAAAATAGAAAAAGACGCTAGCGTACTTAAAAAAGATACCATTGTAAAGAAACCTGAAAAATTTGAGTTTATAAAATATTATAAAATAAACGAACTTATTTTCAAAGTTGAATTTCACTCTGAATTCGAATTGTACTTGGTACACCCTAAATTTGAGCATTTAGAAATTAAGAACAAAAATATACCTGCACATACTTTTACCATTTTCTGCGAAGCAGATTTTATTTATTTCTATATTGAAAATAATTTCATAGGTGCCTGGAATAAAAATGAAATTCATTTTTTTCAAGGAAAATTCTCTATGGAACTAATTCAAAAAATACACCAAAAAGAAGAAAAAGACTGGATGGGTGTTTTCCATGCATCTGCAGTTTCAAATGGTAAAAAATCTGTTTTATTTTTAGGCGATTCTGGGAATGGAAAAAGCACCTCTTTAGCATTGCTGCAAGCAAATGGTTTTACTTGCTTAGCAGATGATTTTGTTCCTATAGACATCTATAATAAAGAAGTACATAGCTTCCCTGCTTCTATTTCTATCAAAAAGAATAGTTTAGAAACCTTACTTCCACTCTACCCAGAATTAGAAAATTCTGCCGAATATCATTTTAAACGATTAAATAAAGTTGTGAGGTACTTAAAACCAAATAACTTAGATTTCCTATCTCACCTGCCATGTAAAGATTTAGTCTTTATAAAATATAAAAAAAATAGTGATTTAAAATTTGATGAAATAGCTAAAATTGAAGCTTTTCAGCAATTAGTGCCAGATTCTTGGTTGTCTCCAATAAAAGAAAATGCCGAGATTTTTTTAGATTGGTTTGCTTCTTTAAATTGTTATCAAATAACCTATTCAGAAAACAAGAAAATGATAACAACAGTTGCTAAAATCTTTAATAACGAGCTATAAGTGCACCCCACTATTTATTGCAAAATGTTTGACAATTACTTTGGAGTAGCAGAGAAAATTAGATGATCTGTTATTTACAAATCTATATTGGATAATAATTAGAACAGGTTTAATTTAAAGGATTACTGACAAGCAATAATAAAAATGAATTCAATTGGGCTTAAAAACCTACACCATCTTTTTCAATTCCTCAAAATCTAAATCACCATAATTACCAGAACTCATTAATAAAAGAGTAGTATTTTCTATATTTTGTTGAAACAAGAAGTCTTTAAATTCTTGCAGATTTGTATAGATAATCAAATCATCTCTTTCAAATGCATCTGCAATTTGAGATGTAGTGACTTCTTCTAATTGCTTAATTTTTACTGCATGAGGTGAGTAAAATACTATGGCTATATCTACTGGTGTCAGATGGTTCTACCCTTTCTTAATGTTAATTAACTGTCTTAAAACGCTTTACCGCACTTATTCTGTTTACGCCGTTCTTTTGGAGGAAAAATTAAGTGCGTTTAAATTTACTAGCATATTTTAATTCTTCATTGCAAGCAATTTTTTATTACGGATAATTATACCTACTTTAGTAAACTATTTTTTTTAAAAAGTTAATACAAAATGTACTAATTTTTTAAATAATTACTATTTAATAAAAATTAATCTTACAGAAAAATTATGAAACAAAAATATTTATTAAAAATTGCAATGCTATTTGTTTTTACATCAATTTATAATTTTAGCTTTGGGCAAATCCTTAATGAAACTTTTGATAATGATTCAAATTTTACGAAAAATGAATCATTTTTCACAGATGGATCCGGGGATTATTTTGGTATTTATGATCCTGTAGACCAAACTACAAATGACTTTGACAACAACCCAAATAATACACCTAGCAGTTTTATTAGTGTTACTGGAAATACTGGTAATTACTTAATTGGAGAAGACTTAGACGGCATATCAGGCGGAAGTTCCACAAGAGTTTTAACTTGGTCTAATCTAAATATTTCAGGTTATACTGATTTAAATATTTCAGTTTTTTTAGCTGCAGGTACAGGCGGTTTTGACACAGCAGATGGGTTAACTTTTGCTATTAATATTGATGATGGTGGCTACATAGATGTAATTGATTTTCAATCAACTGGTGATGGCGCAAATGAACCATTGGGGTTCAACTCTTATTTACTAAATCTAGCTTTTCAAGAAATAACTGCGGGTATAGCTGGAACCGGTACTTCTATGGACTTAAGGTTCACAATAACTGCTGGTTCTGGAAATGAAGAGTTTGCTGTTGATGAATTAACAATTAATGGTACTGCATCATCTGACCCAACAATTGGTTTTGATGCTGCAACAAGTTCTCAAACTGAAACCGATGCTACATTTAATGTTTCTATTCCAATCACAGTTTCTAATTACGGAACAGACCAAATAGATGTTTCTGTTGCAGTAAGTGGTTCCGCAGAAGTCGCTGATTACACATTAAACACTGCTTCACTTTCTTTTACATCAGATGGTTCGCAGAACATATCCTTAGATATTAATCCAGATATTGATGATTATGATGACGAAACTATTACTTTAACTTTAACAGAAACTAGTTCAGTTTCGGGGTTAGTTATTTCTCAATCAACGCACACATTAACTTTAGCCGATGATGAAAGTGCACCATCAATTGGTTTTGACACTGCAACAAGTTCAGAAACAGAAACAGATGCTACATTTAATGTTACAATTCCTGTAACTGTTTCAAGTTACTCAGGAACTCAAATAGACGTTAGTGTTGCCACTTCTGGTACTGCAGAAGGTGGTGACTTTACTTTAAATACCGCTTCATTAAGTTTTACAGCAGATGGTTCTCAAAATATTTCTTTAGACATAAACGATGATGTAGACACTGACGAAGAAACTGTAATTTTAACAATTACAGAAACAAGTGCTGTATCTGGTCTAGTTATATCACAAAGCACACATACTGTTACTATTACTGATGATGAAATACCTCCAGTACCAGTAGCTGGAACAGTTTTTATCACAGAATTCTCTGATGATAAAGGAGGTGATTTTAATTCAGAATTTATAGAACTTTTTAACAATTCAAATGAAACAATCAGTTTAAATACTAGTAAATTAATAAGAGCGGCTGCTGATAATTCCTCAGAATATGTTTATGATTTTGGAACAGATGAAAGTACCGCAGATGATGATGTAACAATACCTGCTTATGGTTTTATCATTATAACAAGAGGAGCTACAAGAGCTGAGTTTGATTCTGATCAGGGGACTACATTAAATGTTGCTGTTAAATTTAACGGAGGAAATACAAATCTTTTCTTTGGAAGTACATCAAGAAGATGGAGATTAATGACTGGGGGAACTTCAAATACAGATGATGGAACTTTAATTGATGATACAAGTGCTGTGCTCAGTGGATCAAGAGATTATCAAAATATTTTCACAGACACATTTGTTAGTGATTCAGATGCAAATGGAACACCAGGAGCATTAGAATATTTAGTATATAATGGAGGTGCTTGGGTAAACACCACAGCAATGGATGGAACTACTGCTGCCAAAGATGCTTATATCTATGATGACTATACAGTTTTTGCAAATGCAGCAGCAAATAATATTGGTGTTAATACAGGTAAAACTTTAACGGTTAACTCTTCTATTGGTTTAGATGTAGATGGAAATCTAACTGTTAATGGAAATATGTCTATAAACTCTGGAGGCTCATTAATAGTTTCTGGTACTTCAACAGGAAATGTAACCTACAATAGAAACCTAGCCATCACCAATTGGTATTTAATGTCTAGTCCTGTTGCAGGAGAAACTTATGATGATGCTTATGTAACTGCTAACAGTATAGCTTCAGGAACTGGAGATAATAGAGGAATAGCTCTCTACACGCCCAGTGATGATTCTTGGGATTATATGCAGTCTGGTGAAACTGCAACTTTTGCTGCAGGAAATGGGTATTCTGTAAAAAGAAGCGCTACTGGAGATATCTCTTTTACAGGAACACTAAATGTTGCTGATGTTGGTGTTACACTCTCTAATGCTGGAAATCGTTTTAACCTTCTAGGGAACCCTTATACATCTCACATTGCTAGTGCTACTTTTTTGACTAATGAAGCTGTTGTTTCAGAAACACAAACCCTATGGGTATGGAATCAAGCAACAGGTGCTAGTGGAGCTTATGAAGTAAAAACAATTTCAGATGCCATGGTAATAGCACCTGCACAAGGCTTTTTTGTGAAAGCAAATGCCGCTGGAGGTACGTTTAACTTTGCTGAATCTAACCAAGCTAGTACTGGTGGAACTTTTCAAAGAACAGAAAACAGACCAGAAATTTATCTAACTATCTCTAATCAAACAGATGCAAGAGAAGCTAAAATCTATTATATAGAAAATATGACCACTGGTTTTGATGTTGGTTATGAAGGAGAATTATTTAATGGAGTTTCTAATCCATTAGCTATATACACGCATTTAGTAGCTGATAGTGAAGGAAAGAATTATCAGGTACAATCTTTACCAACCAACAACTATGAAAATATGATTGTTCCTGTGGGCGTAAATGCTACCTCAGGATCTGCCATTACAATAAATGCCTCAACAAATAACCTTCCTGAAGGAGTAAATATATATCTCGAAGACAAACAAGACAATAGTTTTACGTTATTAAATGCTGATACTAATTTTAATAGTACGCTAGAGAATGATCTTTCTGGAATTGGACGTTTCTACTTGCATACAACATCTGAAAGTTTAAGTACTGCTGCTCTTGGAATAGATTCTAATATTAGTATCTACAAATCAAGCAGCGATAACATACGTATTGTTGGAGTACAAAATGGCACAGCCAATGTTCAAATGTATAATATGCTAGGAAAAGAGGTATTGAAAACATCTTTTGAAGGAAACGGTGTCAATGATATTAAATTGATCAACATTTCTACAGGCGTTTATATTCTAAAAATTGCTTTAGAGAACGGCACAATAAACAAGAAAATAATTATTCAATAACTACCCAACCTTATAATAATGAACAATCAAAAAAAAATAAACAAAGATCAAATTTCACGTAAAAACGCTCTAAAAAAGATTGGTAATTATGGGAAATATGCAGCTTTAACGGCTATTGGAACCTATACACTGCTAAATCCTAAAAAAGCACAGGCACAAAGCCCAACAGATCCGGGAACTGGCTTTTGATGAATAATAAAAAACCCTCGAAATTATCGCGGGTTTTTTATTAGAATTAAATCATCTATTTTTTTTACAAAAAAGTATTTTACTTGGAACGAATACTTACTAATAAAATTGAAAACAAAAAGATTGTCTGGCTTAAAAACCTACACCATCTTTTTCAATTCCTCAAAATCTAAACCACCATAATTACCAGAACTCATTAATAAAAGAGCAGTATTTTCTATGTTTTGTTGAAACAAGAAGTCTTTAAATTCTTGCGGATTTGTATAGATAATCAAATCATCTCTTTCAAATGCATCTGCAATTTGAGATGTAGTGACTTCTTCTAATTGCTTAATTTTTACTGCATGAGGTGAGTAAAATACTACTGCCATATCTGCAGCGTCTAAAGCCCCTTTGTATTCTTCTAAAAATTCTGCATTTAAGCTAGAATAGGTGTGCAATTCTAAACAAGCTAAAACAGTTCTATTGGCGTATTGGTTTTTAACTGCTTGTGTGGTTGCTTCTACTTTACTAGGGCTGTGAGCAAAATCTTTAAAAATTACAGTCGTATTATTTTCTGCTATTTTTTCTAAACGCTTACTGGCACCGCTAAAACTTTCTATTGCTTCATAAAAATCATCTTCATCAATTCCCATATGTTGGCAAATCCATTTTGCACCTGCTAAATTTTGAAGATTGTGTTTTCCGAAAATTTCTAAAGGCAAATCTCCTTCAGTAGTTTCTAAATAGGTAACGCCGTTTTCTATAAAATGATTTGGCGTTTGATATGCGTATTTCTTAATCTGATTTACAGACGCTTCTACCACTTCTTTTACAACGGCATCTTCTTCATTATACACCATACTTCCACCAGGCACCATTGAATCTGTAAAAATTCTAAACTGGTCTGTGTAATTTTCAAAAGTTGGAAACACATTAATATGATCCCATGCAATGCCACTTAACAAGGCAATATTTGGTTTGTATAAATGAAACTTAGGACGCATGTCTATTGGCGAACTTAAATACTCATCGCCTTCTAAAACAATAAAATCGTTTTCCTCTGTTAAATGCACCATGGTTTCAAAACCTTCTAATTGAGCCCCCACCATATAATCTACTTCTTTTTCGTGATAATTTAACACATGTAAAATCATCGAAGTTATGGTTGTTTTTCCGTGAGAACCACCAATTACAACACGCGTTTTATTTTTAGACTGCTCATATAAAAACTCTGGATATGAATAAATTTTTAACCCGAGTTCTTGTGCTTTTAACAACTCTGAATTGTCTTTTTTAGCATGCATCCCTAAAATAATAGCATCTAATTTTGATGAAATTTTCTCTGGAAACCAACCAAAATCATTTGGTAGCAATCCGTATTTTTCCAATCTAGATTTAGACGGATTGTGAATGGTATCGTCACTTCCGGAAACTTGGTATCCCTTTTGGTGCAAAGCAATTGCAAGATTGTGCATTGCGCTTCCGCCAATGGCAATAAAATGAATGTTCATTTACAAAAAATTTAAAAAAGTAAAAATACAAAAGCTTTCTGCAATAGAAAGTATGTTTACCAGTAAGATATACATCTTATTCAAAAATAATTAACAAGATAAAGGGTCTTTACCTACTTTATTCAACCCCTTCAAGTATTACTCTTGTTGGTGTATCTTCTCCGTTTATAATACTTTTTGTTCCTATTGCAACCGCCTGTATGGTTTGTGTAATTACGGTTATATTTAACGTTGAAGCCTCATCTGATACTTGATGATAATCTGGATCTATGTCTATTGGTGTTGTAGAAAATGTGTGAGAAGGCACACCCAACCTAGCTAAAGAAGCGTTATCTGATCTAAAAAATAAATTAAAATTCTTATAAGGGTCTGGGAATAATTGATATCCTGAACCTTTTAAATTTTTCTGAATAATTTTTCCAAAATCTGAACGTTCAAAACCCGTTAACCAAGCTGTATTGGGGCCAAAACTCGGCGTTTTACCAATCATCTCTAAATTAATACCAGCCACAAATTTAACTGCATCAATTTCTTTCCCAAAATAAGTAGAGCCTATTAAACCCATTTCTTCTGCAGTAAAAGCAGCAAAAATAATTGTTCTCTCAGTACCTACTTTTTTGAAATATGCCGCCAAAGCTAATACCCCTGTTACTCCAGAAGCATCGTCATTTGCGCCATTATAAATAAGATCTCCTACTCCACTTTTCTTCATCCCTAAATGATCGTAATGTGCAGAAATAATTACATATTCGTCTTTTTTACTTTTACCTTCTAGAACTCCAATAATATTACTAGATATAATATCATCCTTTGATTTTCTATTTTTAAAAGTAAACGTTTGCCTATAGCTTTCTAAACCTCCAAAAGTAGACAACCCTATTTTTTTAAACTCATTTTCTATATATACCGCTGCTTTTTCAATTCCTGGAGTTCCAGATTGCCTTCCCTCCATATTGTCTGCCGCTAATGTGTATAAATGCTTTCTAACCATATTAGAATCTATTACAATGTTATTTGTGTTATTTTTTGATCCAGACACAGTATTTATATTCTCTTTTACACTTACATTATTACCTCCTTTAGTATGCACTGCACAACTAGAAAAAAACATTAATACTATTAAAAAACTTACAATTTTTTTCATCTTAATTCTTGTTTGGTTAGTAAAAATATGATAATTAAATCAAGAATAAGATAATTTTCAATGATTCTTAACATGCTTTTTAATTCAGTCTTAATGCAACTCTTTTTTATGTATTTTTGTTAAAAATTTTTATTAATGATTTTATCTGAAATTCCAAATATAAAACATACCAATGCTAATAACTTTTTTTTATTAGCGGGTCCTTGTGCTATCGAAAGCGAAGAAATGGCGCTGAGAATTGCTGAAAAAGTAATTACAATAACAGACAAATTAGCAATACCTTATATTTTTAAAGGAAGTTTTAAAAAAGCAAATAGAAGCAGAATTGATAGTTTTACTGGAATTGGAGATGAAAAAGCTTTGAAAATTTTACGTAAAGTTTCTGAAACATTTAACGTGCCAACAGTAACAGATATTCATGAAGTTTCTGACGCTATAAAAGCGGCAGAATATGTAGATGTTTTGCAGATTCCTGCTTTTTTAGTTCGCCAAACAGACTTGGTAGTTGCTGCGGCAAAAACAGGTAAGGTTGTAAACTTAAAAAAAGGACAATTTATGAGTCCTGATGCAATGAAACATGCGGTGCAAAAAGTAAAAGATGCGGGTTCTAATAAAGCATGGATTACAGATAGAGGAACCATGTTTGGTTACCAAGATATGATTGTAGATTTTAGAGGAATTCCTGAAATGCGCGAATTTGCACCTACTATATTAGATGTTACACATTCTTTACAACAACCAAATCAAACTGCAGGTGTAACCGGCGGTAGGCCTGAAATGATTGAAACAATTGCAAGAGCAGGAATTGTAAATAATGTAGATGGCTTATTTATAGAAACTCATTTTGATCCTAAAAATGCAAAATCTGATGGAGCAAATATGTTGCATCTAGATAACTTAGAAGGTTTATTAACTAACTTAGTTGCCATTAGACAGACTATTAATAAATTATAGATATCTTTATAATTTACCATTTAGACCATTTAGATTGTAAAATTAGACAAAAAACATATTATTACTATTAGATAAGACCTCCCTAAAATGGAAATTTAATTATTTCTTAACCTAGGTTATTGTCAAATTATGATAATAGTATTTTTTTTACGATAAAATTAGTTATAATTAAAGGTATCAAAGATTGCTATAATTTTCATTGGTATTAAAAATTGATATTAGTCTTTTTTGTATCTTTAAGTTAAGTTGAATAATTTATGGCGAATAATAAACATTTACACGATAATTTTGAAGTGAATTTTTCTTTAAAAGGCATTACAAGCATTCTTATTGGAATTTATTTTTTCCTTTTGAGTTACACTTATAATTATGTAGTAACTAACTTTTTAGTAGATGACCATACCTTAGGTATGCTATCCCCTCAAATTATTGAAATTATCTTCATTTCTCTTGCGGGTGTTTTTATTTTCTTCTCTTCTTTCGCGCTATTCTTTAGTGGAAAAAGAACTTCAAAAAGTTTTCATCTTTTATTATGGAATGGTAAAACGAAAGCGAGTTTTTTAATATATATATTAGGCATTGCATTGCTTTTTATTTTATTAATCACCTTAATGAAATTTGGTTTGGTAGATTTAATTGCACCTAGCTTTCTCTTTACATACGGAATTTTCTTACTACTTATTAAAAACAAAGCTCGTAAAAACATTCTTATTTTAAGTGCTTTATCTTTACTGCTTAGTATTTATTGTTTTGTAATTCCTAGCTATTGGTATTCTTCGTTTACCATTTTAGCATTAGCGCATGCTGCATATGGTGTTGTTGAGAGATAGTTCTTTTAAGTAAAATCTCGTTGAATTCTTCTAACAATATCCTCTAATCCGTTTAATTGAAGTTCATATACGAGCTCCATTTGTTTCCCTAATTTACCTGCGGGAAACCCCTTTGTTTTATACCAAACAATATAATGTTCTGGCAAGTCAATCAAGAATCTACCTTTGTATTTACCAAAAGGCATTTTCATTTTTGCTAAGTCAATAAGAAACTGTCTATCTCCAATCATTATTCTTTTCCCTCAATATAATTTTGTAAATATGAAAAGCGTTCCGTAAGCTTTCCATTTTCTGTCATTTTAGCGCGTTCTAAAACGCCATCTTTATCATCATTAAAGAAAGCAGGAATCACGTTTTCTAAAAACATTTCTCCAAAACCTTCACTTGCATCTTTAGGCAGTTCACAAGGTAAATTATCTACAGCCATTACTACAATAGCATCTTTGTGCTTGTAATCTACTTCAGAGGCTGTTTGTGCATTATACCCGTAAATTGGATCTGCAATGGTAGATGCTCTTAGGGTTGAAGCGACAGGACCGTCTACATCACAAGAAATATCTGCAACAAATTTGATTTTAAAATCTACAGATTTAGCATCTTCTCTTGTAAATAAATAAGGTGCTCCATTTCCGTAAAAATGACCAGCAATAAAAAAGTCTGTAACCTTAGCAAAGCGCATAAAATTAGAAACGTAAGCTTCTGGATAGTCATAGAAATGAATATTATTAGTATGCTCACCTTCCTTAGATTTATTATAATCTAAAACATCTGCCAAACAATATACCGGTTCAGAAAAAGTTTCAGAAAGATATTCTAATACTGATACTTGTTTGATATGCATGGCATCTAACATCTCTTTTGCACCAAATGCTACCTTACCATTTCCGGTTAATAGTATTTTTAAATTGGGTAATTTTATACTATTTAAAGCTACTATTAAGGCTTGTTGACTGTCTAAAGTTGCTGCTTTTGGCAAACTAAACTCAGCTGTTTTTAAACCTATTGCTCTAAAACCATTATAAGCGCCCACAATACCTGCATAACGGCCAAAACCAATTAAACGAGCACCATTTTCTTTAATAATAGTTTCGTGGTCATACAATACTATATTTTTCTCTAGAATTGCATTTAATAAATCTCGGTTGTAGGGTTGTTTTTTAATAGTATGGCTAAAGAAAAAATATTTTTTATTGGGAATTAAAGCTTCTACAGGTACTTCTTTTACCCCAAATAAAACATCGCAACTTACCATGTCTTCTGAAATCTCTAATCCTGCAGCTGCATATTGCTTATCTGTAAAAACACGAATATCTGAACTTTCTACAAGAATTTGTGCTTCTGTAAATTGCTGTTTAAATTCTTTTAATTTTCCGGGTGAAAAAACAACTCTTCTATCTGGTGGATTTTTACGTTCTGTTATAATGCCAAACTTCATAATCTTCTCTTTTTTTAATCCTAAAAAAGGTGTTGTTTAAATAGAATAATATTTGCTCGAAGATATTAGATTTTATAACGATAAACAACTGTATTTTTTATACTTTTGTACTCGGTATTTTAATTTAAAAAAAATACTTCTTTGACATTTTGGGGACGACTGGTTTTGACAGCAAGGACAGTGAATTTGTAAGCATATCGAGTTATGAAATAACACTCGTAAAACCTAATTTCAACTTTTTAAACGGCGAAGATA
>Ga0209197_1002193_pt1 | contig 11590 bp, 10 predicted proteins | sample COGITO_mtgs_1105_4_FD_184802 | JGI IMG/M metagenome (GOLD analysis project Ga0209197, IMG submission 184802) | Pelagic marine microbial communities from North Sea - COGITO_mtgs_110512 (SPAdes) (version 2) | ecosystem: Environmental > Aquatic > Marine > Epipelagic ... | reverse complement strand
AGAACCTTATCAAAATCATATTCTCTTGCTGGTTTGAGGGTTGGTTATGCTGTAGCAAGTAAGGAAATTATTGCGATACTCAACAAGGCGAGAGAAGTTTATAATGTAGATAGAATTGCTCAATTTATTGCTCAAGTTGCCTTACAGGACCGCAGTTATTTTAAGAAGGTCACTCAGAAAATTATCTCGACCCGTGAGTTTGTTTACCAAACCTTTTTAGAGTGGCAATGGACTACCTATTCAAGTGGAACCAACTTTTTATTCACTCGACCTGTTGATTCGAAAGGGAATCACGGGAAGCAAACTGCTCAAGCACTATATCGATTTTTGACCGACAATAATGTGTTTGTTCGATATTTTCCTTCAAGTGAACTAACCTCTTCGTTTTTACGAATCAGTATTGGCAAAGACGAAGAAATGGATATTGTAATTAATTTGTTAAGCAAATGGAAACTAGTCGAACAGCAGAATTAACAAGAAATACAAATGAAACTCAAATTGAGGTTTCATTAAAATTGGATGGAGAAGGGAAGAATGAAATTGCAACCGGTATTCCATTTTTAGACCACATGCTTCAGTTGTTTTCAAAGCATGGCTTTTTTGATTTAAAAATTAAAGCCACGGGTGATATCGATATCGATTACCATCATCTTGTCGAAGATATGGGTATCACTTTAGGCCAAGCATTTAAATTAGCATTGGGAGAAAAGGCGGGAATCAAACGTTATGGTTTTTTTGTTCTGCCCATGGATGAAACATTAGTAACAGTTGCACTTGATTTAAGTAATCGTGCATTTCTTGTTTTCGACGCTCCCCTCCCAATTTCGATGGTTCGAGATTTCAATATTCAATTATTTAAAGAATTTTTTCAAGCCTTTGCTAATGAAGCAGGGTGTAATTTACATATTCGTTTGGAACATGGACAAGAACCACACCATGTCGCAGAAGCAATGTTCAAGGGTTTTGCCAAAGCTTTAGATCTGGCAACTATTTTAGAACCGAGATTAAACGGCGGCGTTCCTTCTACAAAGGGCACCCTGTCTTCCTAATTGACTCTCATGGCGATTGATTGTCACACAGTCGGTGTGGTTGACTATGGGACTGGAAACTTGAGAAGTGTAGTAAAAGCATTCGAATGCTTGGGTGCAAGAGTTCGCGTTTTACAAACTCCCGAAGGTCTTGAAGAAATTGATGCCCTCGTCTTCCCGGGGCAAGGAACTTTTGATCAGTGTATGGCGGCCTTAAATCAAACGGGCCTTGCATCCTCAATTAAGGAGTGGGTTTCCTCGGGAAAGCCATTCCTGGGTGTTTGCTTGGGACTGCAAGTGCTTTTTGAAAAGTCAGAGGAGGGAGAGTTGCCAGGGTTAGCCTTGTTCCCTGGATATGTGCAAAAGTTTTCCTTGGATAGGAAATTAAAGATTCCGCATATGGGTTGGAATTCTGTACAATGGGAAAAGGTAAGGCAGCATCCAATTCGAATTGGACTAGAGGATGGTGATCAATTTTATTTCGTTCATAGTTATCATGTGGTTTCCAAGGATATCACTCTTTGCTCCCTCACTTCCAGTTACGGATATCCTTTTATTAGTGGAATTGTGCATGGTAATTGTGTCGCTACTCAATTTCATCCTGAAAAAAGTCAGGCAAAAGGTTTGCAAATTTACCGAAATTTCCTTGAAAAGGTAGTTGCGAAATTTACTCCTTAAGGATTTCCATACTTTTAAATACCCCACACAAAATGGACAAAGAAGCTACACTTACTATTGGCGAGAATTCCTATCCCTTACACATTGTCGAAGGCACTGAATCTGAAAAGGCGATAGACATTAGTTTACTTCGTAAAGAAAGTAAGTTTATTACTTTTGACGATGGATATGGCAATACCGGATCCTGTGAAAGCAAAGTTACTTTTATTGATGGCGACCAGGGTATTCTTCGTTACCGCGGATACGATATCGCAGATTTAGCGACACGGTCCAATTTTTTGGAAACTTCTTACCTGGTAATGTATGGCAATTTGCCAACCTCTGCAGAACTAGATTTATTTAGCGAGCGTATTGCAAAATTTACACAATTACCGGATGAAGTGGTAACCGCAATTAATTCACAGCCCAAGAACTTACACCCCATGGGTGTATTAGCAGCGGGTTTGCACGCATTGGGCGGTGCCTATCCTCATTTGTGTACCAATGATCGTAAGTCAGATTTAGAGAGTTTTGATGAATCAGCCGCACTTATAATTTCAACAATTCGTACTATTGCGGCGACTAGACATCGTTTTCTCTTAAACGAGCAAGTTCCTGAAATTGATCCAACTGAAAGTTATTGTAAGAATTTCTTAACAATGATGTTTGCCAAAGAATCGGAACCAAAGGAAATTCCACCTTCTGTCACCAATGCCCTGGACTTGATCTTCTTACTTCACGCAGATCATGAGCAAAACTGCTCCACTTCAACCTGCAGAATGATAGCATCTGGGGGAGCTAACCCATTTGCTTCACTTGCTGGGGGCGTTTCTGCCCTGTGGGGTCCGTTACATGGAGGTGCGAATATGGCCGTAATTAAAATGCTTAACCAAATTCACGATGCAGGCGATGATGGTAGCCGTTTTATTGAGTCTGCAAAGCAGGGCAAGACACGCCTTATGGGCTTTGGCCATCGAGTCTATAGAAATTATGATCCAAGGGCAAAAATACTAAAAGCAGCTTGTGATGACGCTCTTGAGGCACTTGGAGTTTCGAGTCCAATACTAGAAATTGCGAGAAGGTTGGAAGAGGAAGCACTAAAGGATTCTTACTTTGTTGAAAGAAAATTATATCCTAATGTGGATTTCTACAGTGGGATTATACTGCAGGCACTTGGCTTCCCTACAGATACCTTTACGGTTCTATTTGCAATAGGCAGGTCTCCTGGATGGCTTGCTCATTGGAAAGAGATTGCAGAGACTGGTAAAAAGATACATCGCCCCCGCCAAATTTACCAAGGCTCTCCCCTTCGGCCCTATCTTCCTACAGGGGACAGATAGAAACTACTCGGCTAGGTTCTTTGGGACTTGCCCTTGGGTGAGGACATCTTCCAAGGATAATCCCGCAAGCGAGCGTATACCTTTAATTAGCAGCCAAAATGCATACGCACTCACTACCATACATGGTAAGCTGATTATCGGGAAACTCCAACCCATCATCTTTCCCACTTCATCATTAAATGCTAATTTATCGATTGAAGGTTCCGTTACGACAATTGCGATTGCGAGAAAGTAGTTCAAGCATGCGCTTAGTATAAAAGTAAGGGCAATCAACCATGTGCATTTCTTTAATAATTGGTTGAACTCATTTGTGGTCCCCCTCTCTGCTAGAGCTTGGTCTACTAAATCCACTTGAATGACATCTGGATTATACAGAAAAAGCTTAACTAAAGGCTTCTTTGTTTTTAATGTTATTACAGTAAGTAATCCGAGAATTCCAGGGAGAGCAGCTTCTTTAATTGCAAACATTGAAACTGTTGCACCCGGTAAAAGACCAATTCCCCCGGTTAAAAAAGCACTCAATGCCCCAAGTATTGATAAGAAATTCCATTTCTTTCTTCTGCAAAAATCCCAAATCCCGTACCCAATAGGAAAAGAAATTGCCAGTAAGAGCATAACGGAGCCGACCAATGTTCCATCCTTTGGCGATTGAAGCAGGTTTTCTAGTGAAGGACCAAACCAATCACCTCCTTTTCGAAGAAATACTATTGGAATAACAAGATTAAACCCTAGGTTTAACCACATGCTTTCTTTTTTTGGTTTATTATGATTTGGTAGAGTTTGATTCATTGTAGCATTTTAAAAAAAACTAAAAACTCACAAATGTCGCTCATATTATATTATGCCTAATCAACTAAATATATTAATTTCCGCTGGTCCAACAAGAGAATGGATTGATCCCGTTCGCTTTATTTCTAATCCATCTTCGGGTAGAATGGGGTATGCCTTGGCGACAAATGCACAAAAAAGAAATTATTCAGTTACTTTGGTGAGCGGTCCAGTCCACCTTCAAGAACCAAAGGGGGTTCACCTTAAACAAGTAGAGACTGCAGAACAGATGGGGAAGGCAATATTTGAAAATGCCAAGCATGCGGACATTGTTATTATGTGTGCCGCAGTTTGCGATCATCGACCTCTAGAGCAATGGGTACAAAAAAAGAAAAAAGAAGTATTTCCAAATGAAATAAAGCTTGTGCCAACTATAGATATTTTACAAGAACTCGGAATTCGAAAGAAGGAAAATCAAGTATTGGTTGGATTTGCTGCTGAAACCGAAAATTTCGAGGAGAATGCAAAAATAAAGTTGAAAAAAAAGAACTTAGACTGGATTGCCCTAAATGATGTTTCTCAAGAGGGAATCGGTTTTAATGCAGATTATAACCAAATTACGATGTTATCATCGGAGGGAAAAAAAGTTAAATTTGAATATTCTGCCAAAGAAGTCATAGCTAATAAAATGCTAGATTTAATAATAAAGTGAAAGCAGGAAAAAGCCCATTAGATAAAGTTCTCGGAAGACTTGACGATTTAGATGAAGTAAATCTAGGAATACTTGTTCAGCGACTTGCCAGAGAAAGGAAGTTGCTGGAAATAGTGTTTGATGTAATACGGGACGGAATCTTGGTATTGGATGAAAAAGGCGATATAAGTTATGCAAATATCCAGGGTAAGAAAATAATTGGTTTAAAGGATAATCAAACAACCCAGGTTTCACTACTCCGTGCCGCCCCTGAGATTGCAAGAGCAATTGGATTAGGTCATGGGAAAGAAGGGACTCAAGCAGAAGTAATCGTGCGTGAAATGGAGATATCTTATCCGGAACTTCGTTACATTCGAGTATATGCAGTTCCGATCGAAGAAGTCTTTGCCAAGCAGGAAGAAAAAGAGGAAATAGGAATTGCGATTATTATTACAGATATTACCGAAGATAAAGTAAGTCTTGAAGAAAGAATAGAGAGTGAAAGAATTGCCTGTATTATGGACCTCGCCGCTGGAGTTGCACACGAATTAGGGAACCCGCTCAATTCAATCCATATTCATTTGCAGGTATTACGCAGAAATTTAGATCTAGAAAGGGAGGATCAGGAGAAGTCAAAAAAATCACTTATTACCTGTATTAATGAAGTAGAAAGACTAGATGGAATTATAGCTCATTTTTTAAAAGCAATTCGTCCACAAACTCCAGATTTCAAGAAAATTAATTTACTAGCAGTAATTGAAGAAACTGTACACTTAAAAAAAGAAGAATTAAGTGCTAAAAGTATTAACATAACTATGGAAGCAGGAGTCCGTGAACCCCTAGTAAATGGTGATTCAGAGCAATTAAAGCAAGTTTTTTTTAATATTATTGGTAATGCAATAGAAGCAATAAATTCAAAGTCAGAAATAAAAATTTTAAGCGGCTTAGAAGATCGTTTTGTATTTGTAAAAATAATTGATCATGGGAGTGGAATAAGTAAAGATGATTTATCTAAGGTTTTTGAACCTTATTACACTACTAAAGCAAGTGGAAATGGGATTGGAATGATGATTGTACACCGAATTATGAGGGACCATGGCGGAGATGTAGGAATTGACAGTAAGGTAGGTGCGGGAACTATTGTTACCCTACGATTTCCGAGGAATTCTGAACGTAGTAAATTGTTGGAATCAAATCCTGCTGCTGATACAAAATAATAATGAAATCAAATTTACTTATTGTAGATGATGAACAGCATACCCGTGAGGGTTTGGAGTTGGCCTTGGAGGATAAATTTGAAGTCTTTTTAGCATCTAATCCCGAGGAGGCTTTTAATGTAATGGAGTCGGAATCTTTAGAGGTGGTACTAACAGATTTAAAGATGGGCAATCAATCTGGAATGACTGTAATTGATCATGCGATCGCTCTTAAAAACCAACCTGTATGTATTATGATGACGGCTTACGGGGAGGTAGAAGTCGCTGTTGAGGCAATGAAACGGGGCGCATTTGATTTTTTAACCAAACCTGTAAATTTAGAAAAACTAGATCTCTTAATAAAAAGAGGAATTGATTCTAAAAACTTGCTTAAAGAGAACAAAGATCTCCACTATCGATTAGATAAGAAATTTAGTTTCCAAGGTATTTTAGGGAAGTCACCAGCGCTGGAAATTGTTCTTGATAAGGTGAAGTTAGTCGGTCCTTCCAAAGCTACAGTTTTGTTAACCGGAGACACGGGAACTGGTAAGGAATTAATTGCCCAATCAATTCACCAAAATAGCGACCGTTCACGTGGTCCCTTTGTGCCGGTCCATTGTGCCGCACTTCCCTCTAACTTGCTTGAAAGTGAGTTGTTCGGGCATGAGAAGGGAGCATTTACAGGTGCCTCAGAAAGAAGAATAGGCCGTTTTGAATCTGCCAATCAAGGCACATTGTTCCTAGACGAGATTGGAGAAATTGATTCTGCTACTCAGGTTAAATTACTTCGCTTCCTGGAAACTAAATCAATCGAAAGGCTTGGAAGTCTAGATACAATAGAGATTGATACTCGCTTGGTTTGTGCCACCAATAAAAATTTACACCAAATGACCCAAAGCGGAGAGTTTAGAGAAGATCTTTATTACCGTCTCAATGTTGTAACGATCGAACTCCCAGCACTTCGTGAACGGGGTGACGATATTAAATTATTATTAGATCATTTTTTATCTCAATTTTCAGTTGAGAATAATTTTCCTTTACCTCATTTAAATTCTGAGACGATTAATATTCTATCTTCTTATTCTTGGCCTGGTAATATTCGCGAATTAAGAAACTTTTGTGAAAATCTGGTTGTTCTCAATCGAGGTGGAGAAATTTCCCCATATGATCTAGATGCCCGATTTTTCTCAGGCTCTTCTGACAGTAATTCTAATGTACAAGGGGTTGATACAACATTATCGGTCGAGGAAAATGAGAAGAGACTCTTGCGAAATGCGCTTTTGCAGGCAGGTGGCAATAGGACAAAAGCAGCACAGCTAATGGGAGTTAGCCGACGAACATTGCATAGAAAGATTCTTCGTTGGCCAGAATTAGATACTGAATCTAAGTAGTTTAAGAATGGCTGCTCGGGCTGGATTCGAACCAGCGACCAAGTGATTAACAGTCACCTGCTCTGCCACTGAGCTACCGAGCATTCACTTTACCTTGTATTATACTTGGTCATCTGTCAATCAAGACGAAATAAATATCAACTGTATTTTCAATTACTTTTAAACATTCTTTACAGGAACATACAAAATGGTTTGAAAAAATAAGGCCCCCGCCAAAAAAGACGGGAGCCTATGCATATTAATTAACTTTTGTTAGGTCGAAAGGGTCCTCGCCTCGTTAAGCCTACGAGGCGAGGGATTTTACTTTTGTTTTCTGCCCAAAAACAAAAGCATGAATCTTCAAGGCTTTTAAGCCTGAAACAAACAAAGGGTTTTAGAAATCATATGACATTCCAACACTCACTGCACGGGGTTTTCCCACGCGGTAGCCATCAGGTAATACACTTTGAACATAAGTCTCGTCGGTTAAGTTCGTAACCTTTGTGAAGACCGTAACTCCTTCACTTACATCATAAAAAGCAGACCAATCAAGTGAACCATATTTATTTAGCTCATTGCTGTTTGCCCCATCAGTGTATGAACTTCCTTGGTAGTGAAAGTTAAGATAAGTACTAGCTTTATCAAATACCAAACCCCCGCGAAGGTTCATCATGAAGTCTGGAACATAGGGGAATTCATTACCTGCACTTGCGCCACTAAGGTATCCAGTAGTTGGAGCGGTGGAGGACTCAAACTCCGTATTGGTGAAGGTAAAAGAAGCTGAAACGGGAATTCCAAAACCTCCATCGGTACCTAAGTCTGTAGCAAGCTGAACCTCAAGTCCATCAATCGAACCTTCTCCTATATTTGCTGACCCGGCAACTCCGTTGTTGAGGTTCGATAGAACAAGCATATCCTTGAGATGGGTATTGAAGTAAGCAAATTCAAAGGAAATGTCCGAGAAAACTCCTCTGGCACCAACTTCAAAACTGAGTGATTCTTCCTGATCCAAATTATCAGCAGCGACTGATTCAGCATCTGGGAAAGTATGCCCTTGATGAATCCCGGAGAAAAGCCCCAAGGTATCGGATAGCTCGTAAGTTCCTCCTAAACCGACTATCACATCGTCTAGTGAGCGAGCGTTTGTACCATTTGCATAATCTATACTCGAGTAACGAACGCCAGGAGTAAGGCTGAGTGCTCCAAAGTCGATGTCGTCAACAATGTAAGCTTCAAAAGCTTCCGCGTCTTTGTATGCATAGTTTGCTGAACCGTCGTCTACAATTTTGGATCGAGTAGTTGTAGTTCCTGCAACAGTTACAGTGTACTTGTCCGTGTAGTATGGATTCTTGTCATAGTCGTCTTCAATGTAACTAAAGCCGAAGTCGATATCGTTGATCCCCACTTCATAGTCAAAATTGGCCAAAATACCTTTTGATTGATAACTTCTGTCATTACTTTTTACTTCGTAGTATCCATCCGTCTCGCCTTTTAAAACGCTAATTAGTGTTGCGTCAGCGAAAACACCCTTACCAACTTTGGTTGTACTTGAAGCGGAAGTTCCAACTTTTGCTAGCTTTAACCAATTGCGGTTGAATTCATTCAAGAAAACAGTCGTGGACATGGTCAGACTATCAGAAAACTCTTTGTTATATCTAAGATAGTAACGAGTCTGGTCGGAGTCCATATTATCTGTGTCGGTATTTGCATAGCGCTGATATGGATTAGTTGCATAGTCGGCTTTGGATAGTCCTTGGTAGCTGACATCAGCATCCATGTCCATGCGTCCAGCTTTAAACTCAAGGTAATCTCCTTCACCAAACTCATAACTGAGCTTGAGCAAAATATCAGTTCTCTCAATGGGTGCGTTCCGATCTGGTGCACCATTTAGGGACTTCAATGTATGGAAACCATCAGAGCGATGATCAAACAATTCCAAGAGGTAACCAAGCTTTCCGCCACCAAAGTCTGTTCTGCCTCCAGAGTAAGCATGGGCAACGCGCTCGTTGTCTGTCCCGTAGCTAGCACGTAAATGAGATAGCTGTTGGTTCGGAATTGGTGTGGATAGATAGTTGATCACTCCACCTGTGGTATTGGGACCATGCTTGAGAGAACTTGTTCCCTTCAGGACTTCAAATCCAGCCATCCTTCCAGCTGTGGGGGAATAGTAAGCGGATGGATCAGCATAAGGTGTGGGTGCTGTGGGAATTCCGTCTTCCATAAGAGTTACTTTTGCAGAACGATTTGGATCGACGCCTCGAAGACTAATGTTCGGGAAGAAACCATAACCGGTTTCCGGTCTAACATAAACGCCGGGAACCTGTCTGAGTATGTCGTTAATGTCTGTATAGTAAAACTTGTCCAAGTCTGACTTGTCTAGTATTGCACCAGAACCCTTAAGGCTCGGAACATCGGCCTTTGTTCCGATAACATTAAAGGGGGACAATTGATCCTTTTCCCCGTGGTCATCCGCAAAAGCGGAAAACGCAATTGAAGTCGATGCAAGCATCGAAGCAAGCTTTTGTATTTTCATTTGGATATGTTGTTTGTCAGTTTTGTTTGTTGGGTTTAGTTTGTGCTCAACTTAAGGTTGATACTGAGACTCAATCTCATTTGATACTGAGACTCAATCTCAACAGTGGTTGCGTGTCAAGCCTTATACAATAATTTTTTAGTCTATACTTGGTCTAAGACTTTCTTATTCGAAAGTTTTTAAACTTTAGGTAGTTTAAATTCTTCTCTGACTGAATTTATTTTGAGGATAACTTCTTCAAGTGTCTTACCTAAAATTGAAACGTGTCCCATTTTACGACCTTTGCGTGCTTCTCGTTTTCCATAAAGATGCAAAGAGGCACCCGGGATATTCGTGATAGCAGACCAATCTGGGGATGAATGCTTTTCGGGCCATAGATCACCTAATAAGTTCATCATAATTACAGGGGATAATAAGCGGGTGCTTCCCAAGGGAACTCCGCTAATGGCACGGGCTTGGTTTTCAAATTGCGAACACACACAAGCGTTAATTGTATGATGCCCAGAGTTGTGGGGTCGCGGAGCAATTTCATTTACCAATAATCGTCCATCAGACGAGATGAAGAATTCCACCGCTAGGACTCCAACATAATTTAGAGATTCAGAAATTTCTAGAGCCAGTCTTTTCGCTTCGGATAAAAAATTATCGGGTATTCTTGCGGGTACTATTGAAACATCAAGTATATGATTTCTGTGAATATTTTCTACAGGATCGTAGGTAGCTACTTGTCCATCATTATTTCTAACCACCAGAACAGATACCTCCGTTTCCAAGGAAATACATTCTTCAATGACTACTCGTCCGCCCCCAAAGCTTTTCCATGCTTCATTAATCTCTAGGTCAGAAAGGCCAGATGTAAGCTTGAGTTGGCCTTTTCCATCATACCCGAATTCAGCTGTTTTAACGATTACATCTGCGTTCAATTGAAGAAGTCCTGATTTGAATGATTCGAGATCTTTTGCGATTCTAAATTTCGCACAACTAAAACCATTTTCAGAAAGAAAAGCCTTTTCTCGTTCTCGGTGTTGACATATTGAAACTGCTTCACTGTTTGGATACAGGGGTATGTGCTGTTCCACTGCTTCAAGGGTAGCCTGAGGAAGGTTTTCAAATTCAACGGTCGCGACATTGACTTTTTCTGTAAATTTTTTCAGGGCAGCCTGATCATCAAATGGCTCGTCTAATAGCTGATCTGCAGTAGCTGCTGCTCCGGAACGGTCGCCACCTGTCCAAGCTAAGACTTTGTATCCCATCCTTCGTGCATCCAAAGAAAGCATTCTTCCTAATTGACCACCACCAAGAACGCCAATCCACAACTCACCTTCGGTTTCCATTTAACTATTAACTTGGGGGGAGCTCGGCCGATTCAATTTTTTGTGCTTGTTCGGCTCTAAAAATTTTGAGCTTTTCTGCCAATGTTTCATTTCCAGTTGCGGCAAGCATGGAGATGGCAAAAAGAGCAGCATTTGTTGCTCCCGCTTCTCCAATTGCAAAGGTAGCTGTTGGTACACCAGCTGGCATTTGAACAATCGAAAGAAGAGAATCTACTCCTTTTAAGCATTTTGATTTAACTGGAACACCTAAAACAGGAATGGTTGTCATGGATGCAGTCATTCCAGGTAAATGTGCCGCCCCACCCGCACCTGCAATAATGCATTTTAACCCTCTTTCCTCAGCCGCTTTTGCATATTCGAAAAGAAGATCCGGAGTACGGTGAGCACTTACGATTTTTGCTTCAAATGAAACCCCAAATTTTTTAAGTATATTGGCGGAATTTTCCATTGTGGGCCAATCTGATTGGCTTCCCATAATTATCCCGATGTTAGGCAAATTTGAATTGGACATCATCCAACTGATAAGAAGTAGAAGCCTGCAAGCAAGATCAATTCGTAGCATTCTAAAGAATTGAAATTAATTTATAACTCAAAGTCGAGTTGAAGGGTGTTTTATAACTTAGTTCAAATTTAAAATGCATGAGATAATTATGTTTTAAAAGTTTAAGTTGGA
>Ga0209197_1002189_pt1 | contig 11600 bp, 15 predicted proteins | sample COGITO_mtgs_1105_4_FD_184802 | JGI IMG/M metagenome (GOLD analysis project Ga0209197, IMG submission 184802) | Pelagic marine microbial communities from North Sea - COGITO_mtgs_110512 (SPAdes) (version 2) | ecosystem: Environmental > Aquatic > Marine > Epipelagic ... | reverse complement strand
CAAAGCAAGTTCTTCATTCGCTTTTATTCTTTCTTCTATGCTTTTACTGTCATCATCTCTTATCTGTCTTAATTGCTCTGCTTGTCTATCATACTGCTCTATCAATCCTTGGTTTAAAACAGATGCTAATTCAGCAGACTTCTTTAATTCTGTAATGGCTTTTGCAGACTCTAAAGCACTTTTTACATTTACCTCTCCTAATTCTTTTCCTACAATTTTTCCAGCATCTCCAACCTCAGTTACTGCCTCTACAAAATTATCTACAATATCTTTACCAGCATTTAAAGCTGCTATTTGTACATTTATAATATCTGTTTTTGTTTCTTTGATAGATTCATTTAATGCTTTTATTGTTGCTGGGTCTTTATCTCCAAAAAAGGATTTCTCCCAAATCAATTGAGCGTTCTGGATTGCTAACTGTACCCCATAAAAAGTATTTTTAAATGGCGTTAATACAATTGTCAATATGCCACTCATTACTTTACCTAGTGCATCAAATTGGTCTGTTGTCTGTGTAAGTGCATCATAAATATCTGTAACCGCTGTTGTAACTTGACTGACCATCTGACCAGCAAACTCAAAAGATGTAGTAAATAAATCTACAATTTTCTGATTCTGAGAAAACAAATCTTTTAATGTTTCAAAAGAAGAAATAATTAAACCAAGCCCAAGAGCTTTTAACCCAGTACCAATTCCCTTTATTCCTTTTGCAACTGTCTTAGATGCTTTTTGAATACCATTTAAAGATGTCTCTGTTTTTTTATTTGAGTTTACAACTTCCTTATTTAAATCTGAAACACTCTTGGCAACATTATCAATTCCTTTTAATGCTTTGTCAGTTTTTGCTTCTAAATCAATTATTATTTTCTTTGCCATTCCAATTCTTGTTTTTGTCTTTTAAATAATTCTTTGAAACTATCTGGAAATTTATTTTTTCCTTTTGCTTTCTGTACTATCTCAGATTTGCAATCTGTCTCTTTTAATAAATCTAATATCTCTTTTATCATTATGAAATTGTTGTTACTGTTAATGCAGTTGATTGATTTGATACATTATTATTAAAGTCAGTTGCACTTACTGTCATTGAATACGTCTGTCCACTTGTTAATCCTACTATCGTTGCACAATACACAAAGTTGATAGGCACTGCTGAAATCCTTTGTATTAATACTCCATCTTGATAAACTGAATAACTCTTTACACCAACACCAGAATCTGTTGAAGCATTCCAACAAAGTATAAATGATGTCGCAGTTAAGTTTGAACTTGTTAAACTTGTTGGTACAGTTGGAGGTGTTGTATCTGGTGGAATCGTTGGAGCTGGAGGTAAATAAATATCATTCAGTAATTCCAAATCAGACTTTCCAGTTAACATATTTGTTTTGATACTATTTATCTTATAAGTAGTACCACTGATATTAAATCTATCTGCTAGTGTATAATTTAGTAAAATTCTTAATGGTAAATATGCAGTTAATTTTGTTAACCTATTTGTTACATCAAACACATCAGAAATGTAATCACTATGATATGCTTGAAATAAAGTATTTGTAAACTCGTTGTCTGCTGGGTCTGATAAAGCTCCATACTCATTAAACTCTTGATTGAAATTTATATTGTACTTACTCGTAGCAGATGACAAAGCAACACTATTTGATGGGATGTTATAATTTACAATCTCTGAATGCGTTGTACTATCTTCAACAAAAGAAATATTATTACCATTGTTTCTAATTGGATAAAACAATAAAGGCTTTCCGTAATATGGTTCTTGATTATCATCAACAAAATAACCATATTGAATTGATGTTACTGCATCTGTGTTCTCATCCCTTAATCTTTCATATTTCAATTGCGAGAAAGGTGTTTTAACCTTGTAAATATCCCCACCAAAATCTATTCCACCTACTTGATTATAGTGCATCTTTCCCCAAGTCTGAGCTGCAAGTTGTTCGTGTTGTTTTGCTAGTAGTGTTTTTGTGTCTCCGTGTTCAAATGTTATTTCTTTGAATGGTAAAGCAACATTTACTGTGCTTTTGCTTCTGTCAATAAATTCTGTTATGTCATAAGAAACACCCCCAGAATAATAATTATCTAAAGTTTTTACAATTACCTCTCCAGTATTATCATCAACATAAGATGTTAAATTAAACATTTTAAAAACACCAGTTAAAAAGTCTATTGTTTTTAAATCTGGTATCTGTTGTGATATAATAAAACTAAAAGAATTATTATGCGTAAAAGAAGCAGATGTAAATCGTGTAATAAATGACCCAGTACCAATTCTAGTTTCTAAAACCCAAGTTACTTCAGAAAATGTTATATTATTAGCTGATTCAATTATCACATTATAACCCCCAGCGACTAAATTATACTCAGTTTCAGATATATCTAAATCTCCAGATGCATCAATTACTCTATGCACCTCTTGACCATTTATTTGAATTGATACATTATACGAGTCAGTACTTGTTGTTCTTAGCTCTAAATCTAATCCTCCAAATTGAAAAAATGAATTTGATGATGGATTTAAAGTTGTTGATGTTATATTTAAAGTAGATACATTTATTATTCCAGTCTGAGTTGGGTTGTGTGTTACTGTCCAAGTATTAACTAAAGATTGTGCTAATATATTTCCAGTTCCAGTTGATGTAACATCTCCCTTTTTTCTATGCAACCACATAAACAAATTGTAGTATGGTTCGTTTGTACTTGTGAAAAAGTCATTACTAAAAGTTATACCATATTTTACTTCTATTGCTTGTATAATTCTATCTAATCTTAAAGCATATTTTAAATCATTCCAAGAAACTCCGTGTACATTTGAACCACCTCCAGAACCATCATAGTGTAAATTACCAACATCATTTGCTGATGAATGACTATTATAAGTTAATCTTTGTGTATGTGTTATAAGGGGAACAATAACATCGTTTGTTGATGGATTATCTTGAAATGAACTTTTTATGCTTGAAGAGTCATAGACTAAATTAATACTGTCCAAGCTATTCAAAGCGTTTAATTTATCTTCTCCAAGTAAGTCTTTTAAAGTTACTGTATTACCAGTAAATCTAACCTTGTAAGATGATGGTACATTGTTCTTTAAATCAACACCTTCTAGTTTTATCTTACCCTTTTTGAATTTTAAATGATTTAATTCTAAAGTAGCACTTACCCTCTTCCTTCCATCAAATCCATTTGTAATTGAATTGTTGTAATAATGTCTAAATATTTTATTATTCTCTTTTGTTGCTGGTAATGAAAACGACTTTGAATAGTCTGTAAATACCTTCTGGACATCTTTTACATTTTGAATCGTTTGCGTCAAAACAACACTTTCATCATCAAATAAATCTACTCTTTGACCTTGTATGTATAGTTGTATTTTTTGCATTTATCTGATGTCATTTAAAACATTATAAGAGTTATCAAACTCAATTGTGTACTCAACTAATTTATCATTTAGCCTTGTCTTGTAATTAATACTACTTGTTTTAATATTGATTGGCAGTACTTGATTATTTGTGCTGGTTATCCAAACCCTTTCAGACAACATAAGTTGTTTAAATACTTCGTTGTTTGATTCGCTTACAAATCCACTACTCAAAGAAATTGATTCATTGCCAACTATATTAAAATCTCTATTTGTATGACTAGATGTGCTATAAGTATTACTTGATGTTAATGTATTTGCTTTGTAATTCTCTCTTTTTGTAGTCATTTTTTCAACTGACTTTTTAAAGAAATACATATCTTGAAGAACTCCAAACCTATTTGTAAAAGTCACTTTATATGGTTCAAATTTATCTGGACATTGTTCGTTTAATTGTAATAAAGTTATACTATCATCATCGGTTATTCTTATACTACTTACATCAACAGTCTTTTTAACAGATACATTATCAATAGAGAATGTAAGAGGTGTTGTTAAATCGTCTGCTTCTGCTTGGAATTGTATTCTTTCAATATTCTCTCCAACTCCAGAAACTCTATAAACTCCATTTCTTGTAATTGGAATAGGGAAAGGGTAACGCATAGAAGCAGTACCAGTTCCACTAAAATTTGTCACAGTAAATTCAGATGTAATATTTACCCCATCAGTTAAACCAGCAGAAGATTGAAATAATCTATCAATTGCTAAATCAGAAGAGTTTAAAAAACTTGCTCCATTGTTTATTGTCCAATCAGCAGTTTCTTTTGTCCATCCAGTATCTGTTGTAAAATTTCCGTTTACACATAGTTCTGGAAATAACTCAACAGATTCTATTTGTCCGTTACTTTGTGTGCTTGTCGTATATGATACTGTTCTTTGTGTTGCTCCAGAAGAATCCAAGAATAATAATGTAGGATTTTTTTCTGTGTATATTGGTATTCTATAATCTGCAAGAGGTGGTGTATTTATATCTCTTTGAGACATCAACAAAGCTCTGTAAAAAAGTGAAAAGGTGTTTGGTTCTTGAAAATATAAGAAACTATCAAAAGCTAAATCTGTACTTATTGTCTGTGATAATTGTACACCATTTCCATCCTTCGCAGTTAAGATAGTTCTTACCCATTTAGCAGAACCCTCAGCTGTTGTGTCATAGTCTCCATCAAAAGAAGCATCTAAATAGTCTCTTATTAGTTCAGCTATTTCAAAAGATATTTGCGTTGTGGTTAATATTATTTGTTTACTTAAAGAATAAGTTGGTGTGCCAGTATAGCCAGTTGTTTTATCTCCAGTATAAATTTCTATATCTAAAGTTGCAGTTGCTAAATCAGTATCTGTTACAGATATAAAGTATGGACTCCTAGCGTTTATTATTGCCATTGGTTGTAAATTTTAATAGTTCTTCAACATCTAATTCGTATGCTTTTATTATGTCTGCATCTAATCTCTTAAATGCTCTTTCAAATGGTTTAGTAAAAAATAAACTTGGTTTTATACCATTATTAAAAATACCTCTTGCAATCATAAACTGTAATGATTTCCTTGAAATGAATTTACCTTTCTTGTCTCTTATTCCTTTTAACCCTTTTCTTACTATCCACTTATCTAACTTGCTTGGTGGTGGCATCTTATCCTTGTAACTAAATGGAGTATTATATTTTACCTTCTTTCCACTTACACCCTTGTCTTGATAGATACCATATTCCTCCATTAAGAAACTTAGAGCAAAGCTATTTGGACTAACAGTTAAATCATAATCTAAACTATTGTACAAGTCCTTTGAACTATTCTTTTTGCCCTTTGTTAGATTCGTTCTTGATTGTTGTATAACATATTTTGAAAATCTATTTAGTTCTTGTTGAACATTCTTTAACATATATTTATATCGTTATTTACAATAACATCAAATGTCATTGCCCAACCAGCCATCTCATTTTCAAACCTATCGTAGAATGGTTCTAAATTAGTTGTTCCTTCTAATTGGTATAAGTCTTGAAATAATGTGCCACCTCTTAACACTTGTGCTAATTTATTAAGTACTGCTAACTGAGTATTTAATATATCTTGCTCGTTGTTATTACCTCTGAATATATCTACAGATTTCTTTTTCGAAATATTAACAATATCCATAGACAAAACAGATAAATTGAAACGCAAAATGTTGTCATCATTACTTACATTATTTACAATTATGTGTGATAAAGGATAAATAGTCTGCTTTGATAAATCAATATTTGTTATATCCCCAGTCGTAACTGTTTTTACATTTGGGTCAGATAACAATTGAGTCTTTATTGTTTCCGTTACTTGGTAAAATCCTTTCATTAAAATTTACTTTTTATTTGTTGTGCTTCTATCTCTGCTTTCTCCTTCTCAAATGATAACATTGTTAAACATTGATGTGCGTTTAATTTAGTGATATCTTCAAGCCTTGTAACATCTCCTCCAGAGAGAGAATAAAGGGATGAGTACCATCCATATCGCTTGTTGAAATTAGCTGCTCTTGTATATTCTCCATCTCCTCCAGATTTGAATAAAGTATCGTATGTTTCGATAATTCGAGTCCTAAATTCAAGAAAAAAAAAACTGCACCAATTGCTGCATCAAGAGGCATATCTTTTAACGCTTCTGGATTTGATACATCGTAATCTTCAATACTATATTTATCTCCTTTCTTTATTTTAATTGGTCTGTATAATACGTTCATTGCTTTGTGCATTTCTGCCCAACTAATAATATTATTATCTAAATCAATATACTCTCCTAAACTCATTTCGTCTAAGTCTGGAATAAATCCATATTGAACTCCATTCAATGTAAACTTCTCAACGTGATTTGGTGTTACAGATAACATCTCGTTTAGTATATCAATTATAGCTGATACACTTGACATCTTTAACTTGTAACTATCAGATAAAGGAATACTACAAAATATTTCTATCATTTTAGCATTGAGAAAATTACCCTCTGGATTCTCTTCAGCTATCTTTAAGAACTTCTGATACTGCTCTAATGTAATTTCGTTTAACGATGTTGGTACTGTAATTTCAATCTTCATACTTATATAATGATAATAGTCTATATTTTTATAAAAAAACCCTTACAAATTTCATAAGCTTTTGATAATAGTAAAAAATGATTTGGTCTTGTTGGTTTGGCTATGCGTATTTCTTTGCCAGTTTTATGATGTATAAAGCATTCAACAACTGCAATCATCTGCTCATTGCTCATTACCTTATAAAGTATTTCCCCTTGTTTGGATTGCTTAACTGAGATGATATCGCATAACGTGCTGCATCAATGCAATGGTTAAAAGCATCTATTGGTTTATTAATAGTATTCCCCTCTCTGTCTTTCATCCAAGTATAACTTTGCAACTCCTTAATTAAGTTCTTGCTTCTGCTTGTTACAAAGATTTTGTTCTGGTTAATTAGATTGATTCCATATACAATAGAATCCTTACCTTTAGTACAAGGCAAAACATTATGTCTGTATGTTCTTAATTCTGCTATTGATTTTGGTTCAGCAGAATCTGCATAAACAATCTCTTTTACATTGTGTTCTTTTAACAGATTTGAGATATCTACATTTAAAAGTTTCTTTTGATATATTATTTCATCAAAGATATATGAATCATTGTATTTGTATAATCCTATTAAAGTTGTTGGGTCATTACTATATCCAAAATCCATTCCATAACATAATAATCTTGCTTCTTCTGGCAGTTTCTCCATCTCCTTCCAATCCTTTACACATACACCTTCTAAACTTCCTATCTGTCCAAGTCCGTAAACCTTCCACCAGTTGCTCCAATATTCGCTTGTCTTTGCTTTCTCTCTTGCTGATTCAATATCATCTACAATGGTTTGTGGTAATGCTTCATTATCCAAATAAGTAAGGGTAATGAAATCTGCATCATCATTCCCAACAACTTCTTTATGCGCCCAAAAGTTTGCAGTAGGGTTAAAGTCAATCCAAATATCTCCAGATGTTCTTATTGATAATTGGTTGTATGCTTCAAAAGGAACATTGTTTGCTTCATTTACATACAGTACATTCCTTCTTGCTCCTCTTAATTTATCTGGTTGTTCTACACTAAAAAATTCTATGTAACTTCCATTTGTAAAGGTGTATTTTAAAGCTGACCTATTCCATTGATTATCTCTAAACCGATTAGTTGATACCATAATCTTTAGAAAGTCTTTCATTGCTCCTCTTCGTAAATGTGGAATTGATTCAGATACTACACTTGTTTCTGTAAGTGGATATCTAATACACCTATCAATAAGAATTGGGATGATGCCAAATGTTTTACCGGCAGATGTACCTCCTTGAATGACTTTTTTACGCTTTGTAAGAGCGTGTAGTTTCTTTATGGCAGTTGTTGATTGAAACAATATTATAATTCAAATAAAGGTTGCTCTGATGTAATTGAGATATCTTTTGTCTCCTTTGGTTTACCATACATATAATTCATATATAATTGTATAGCTTTAAAATCACCCTCATCAATCATTAATTTTAATTTAACAATTGCCTCATCTTTATCAATATGTTTATTTAACATACTGACTAACTCCATTTCTTCAGACTTGCTTTTCCTTCCAGCAGTCTTATGCCCTCCGTTATTTTTTCTTCCATCCATAATTAAAAAAGATTATTATTAATTTAATGATATAGTTATATAATGAAAAAAACACTACTTTTTATAATAGCTCTTCATCTAAATCTGCAATCCATTTAATTAGCTTTGGCTTATCACAACAAATTTCTTGATACTTATGATTAAAATATTTTGAATGAAGCCTACAGAGAGTTTTCCAATCTGCATTCAACAACCTTGATGTGGTTCTATCTTTTACTCCTCTCCAGATTATTGTATCTTCTGATTCTTTTTTTGGTTCAGCTTTCCACTTCTTATATTGCTTATATTCTTTTGAGCGTTTATCAATTGTTACAAAGTAGCCTTCTTTTTCAAGCTCTCTAAATTCTTTATCTACCATAATTCAATATCATTTAAATTCTCTTGTCTTTGCTTACACTTACATTCTGGATATAGTTTCTTCCATAACCATTTGATACCAGTATAATATGTAATGCGTTCAATTAAGTTTCCTAGTTTCATTCTTTTATTCTTTTATTCTTTTATTTATTTATCTTTTGTTTTAACCTCTTTTTAACCTTTCTAAACGTATTATATAAAGAATGGTATGATATAGTTGTTTTATTACTTAACTCTGTTATAGTGTAATCATTTTGAATCATATTGTATACTTTCCTATCATACCAATGTAACCTTTCTAATTCATCTTCAACTTTATTGTTTTCTGTTTCAAAATCAATATATTCTCCAGATTCTAAGTTATAAACTAAATCAATTGATTTCTTCCCTTCTTTTTCCTTTCTTTTCTTTAGCTGCAAGAATGAAGTTTTTAATGTCAAGTAGATATAATAATAGTTTACATCATCCCCATAAGAGATATCTAAACCTTTTGTCAGCATCTTACCAATGATACAGTACATATCCCCAACGATGTCTTCAGCTTCTTCTTGTGAGCATCCAAATTTAAGAACTGTGTTAATCCACTTGTTATGTGCGTTAAATATTTTTTCAAGCATTGTATTAGTTTTCTAAAAGATAAGTATTTTAAATTATATAAAAAAAGATATTTATTAACACTTTAAAAAAGGGTATAGTTACCCCAAGTCATCTAAGTATATTTTTATGATAATATCAAGAGATATGGATGTATCTGAATACATAAGAGTAAATCAGTTATTAAATAAACATATAATTATATAATGCTTTTAGAATGACTTTTTATAAAAAAACAGTAACTATTTTTATTATTTATATTTATTTTAAATAATCTATAAACCACAGTATCCAGAATCACATTCATTAAAATCATTATCAAATAATTCTGTTTGTGTTTTCCATTTAATAATATCCTTATACATTATATCACTTCTCCATTTACTTTTGTTTGTTTCTTGGTCTGCAAACCATTGCATTTTCTCTGGATGTTTGTTGTGCATCTTTTTTAAAAGCAGAGGGCTTCTCCACCAACAACCAACGCAATTATTCATATAAGCAAACCTTACATTTTTATCCTTCCAAAACTCTTCTATTGTATCTTTATAGATATTATCATTAATTAATGGGAATTCTGGTTTGCAGTATTTATAAACTCCCCAAGAATTACGCCCATCTTTTAACTTTGTGAAAGTTGTTTTTACTTTTGTAAATCCATCTTCATCTGTTTTATCCAGCATTTTTATTGCTCTTCTTGTTTCATTTGCACGATATCCAAAACGCATTATTACTGGCTCTTTAATCACATCATACATCCAGTGTAAGATTGGCAATGTTTTAAGTTCTGTTGTGCAATACCTAGCCATTTTATTAGGTAAATATTTAGTTCCTTTTTTAGTTGTTATAATTGCATCATCAAAAGTCTTTCCAGTTACCCAATTAATTTTTGAACCTATAAACTGCTCTAAATCTAACATCGTGTAAATAATCATATCCTCTTCTAAAGTGCCTATAAATTCTTTTCCTAACCTATCAGATACTTCTTGCCTAATCTTTGCATCTGGAAACAAACATTTATTATCATCTGTTCTAACTAAAGAAAATACATTGTAATCTGCTGGATAATTTGCAGCGATGTAGCTTGATGTTTTACCACCACTTAAACTGTTTACTGTTTTCATAATTTCATTATTTATATTTATTTTAAATAATACAACTAAGCACAAAGCACATTAAAACGTGCCTTGTACAATCTGTTAGGTTTAATATTTTAAAAAAGCCCACCACTCAACCGTTCCAATCTTTCGTGTATAATATCGCAATATTCTTTTGAAATTTCACTACCTATGTAATTACGTTTGTTGATTTTCGCCATCTTTGCAGTTGTACCACTTCCCATAAAAGGGTCATAAATTAAATCGTTTTTGTTACTCCAACTTATTATGTGGTCTTGAACCATTTTTTCAGGAAATATTGCGGGATGTTTAAATGCTATTTTATCTTTTGTAGTTTGCATAAATCCGTTATTATATTGCCATACATTATCTCTGTCTCTAAATTCTTTAAAAACAACATCTTTAGGTTTTCTCATTGTTCCGTTAGGATTTCTTTTTGTAACACCTTTTACTTTTCTCTTTTTAGTAGGTATATCTGAAATTGGGTTATATGTATTCGGTTTTCCTTTACTAAACACAAACATATATTCAAAAGCACTTTTATACCTTTTGTTTCTTGGGTCATAACAAGGTGCGTTGTTTTTAAAATAAATCATTGTATCGTGTAAATTAAAACCAATCTCTTTAAAAAATAATGCTTGTTTAAAACTTGTTCCCGTTTCACTTCCTTTGTGTGTCTTATCATTTACAATCCAAACAACTACACCACCTTTTTTAGTTACCCTGTAAAGTTCTTTAGCTATACTTTCAAAGTCAAAACTATATCCATTGTAAGTTCTTAAATCATCATAAGGTGGTGATGTTACAGTTAAGTCTATAAAGTTATCTTCCATTTTTGCCATTGTATCAAGGCAATTCTCATTAAATATTTTATTATAAAATAATTCTTTTTCTATTTGTTCTTTCATTTCTTTATTTCCATTTTTATCTAACCAATTAGATATGTTTTCATTGCTTTTTCTCATATATTATATTTTTGTTCGTTCCTCACTATCCACAACATCGGTTAAAGCTAATTGCTTAGTATAATCTTCTAATAAGTCCTGTAAATAAAAGTCTGTTGCTTGTCCGATAGAGTCAATTATTCTAGGATTGTCTTTTATTCCTTTGCTTTCTAAGTATTTTAATTCAGTCATAATTTATTTAATTTGTTTATTAATTCACGCAACTAACCTTAACCATATCCGTTGTATTTACCAGTGCATCCCATCCATTGATGTACTTGTTTCTATAATCTCACACTGGTCTTTGCTTTTCCAGCTCCAAGACTTTATTCTCAAATTAACAACATTAAACACCTCTTCTCTTCTTTCCTCTGGTACAGTATCAATTAACATATTAAGTCTATCAGAATCAACCCTAGACACAATCTGCTTGATGTTCTTTGTTCTTGCTTTTAGCTTCTCTAATCTTATTCTTTCCCTTTTAATATTCTCCTCTCTTTTATCATCAAAGTAAA
>Ga0209197_1002155_pt1 | contig 11701 bp, 10 predicted proteins | sample COGITO_mtgs_1105_4_FD_184802 | JGI IMG/M metagenome (GOLD analysis project Ga0209197, IMG submission 184802) | Pelagic marine microbial communities from North Sea - COGITO_mtgs_110512 (SPAdes) (version 2) | ecosystem: Environmental > Aquatic > Marine > Epipelagic ... | reverse complement strand
CCTTCATTTATTATTACTAAAATAAATCCATCTAAATCTATAAAGTTCGCTTAAAAAATTATTGTAATTCCTTAAACGAATTAAAGTGCTACTAAATATTTTTTTGAATTCATTAGAATTGGCATGATGTGTATTTAAAATTACGAGTACTATAACTACTTCTGTAGAAGATTAATTGTTTGACTTATTTTTATAAATAGGAAGGTCTAAATATCTGATTTTTCTATATTTTTTTTTGGAATTACAGTTGCAGTTACATCATATTATTTGATAGTTTAGGTCTTCAAAAGTTTGATAAAATACTATTTTTTTAAAAGGGTGATAAAAAGAGAGAATGAAAAGCGAGAGCTTTAGGGAGCGCTCATAAAATTATTTATCTTTGTCACAGAATTTATAGCAATGAAATACGCAGAAAATATATTAGAAACTATTGGGAACACTCCTTTAGTTAAATTGAATGTTTTAACAAAAGAATTACCTTGTTTGGTACTTTCTAAATACGAGACATTTAATCCCGGGAACTCGGTAAAAGATAGAATGGCTTTGCAGATGATAAAAGATGCTGAAGCAGATGGGCGTTTAAAATCAGGAGGTACCATTATAGAAGGAACTTCTGGTAATACAGGTATGGGTTTGGCTTTAGCTGCGGTTATAAAAGGATACAAGTGTATTTTTGTAATGGCAGACAAACAATCTAAAGAAAAGATAGATATTTTAAGAGCAGTTGGTGCAGAAGTTGTGGTTTGTCCTACAGATGTAGAACCAGATGACCCACGTTCTTACTATTCGGTCTCTAAACGTTTAGGAGAAGAAACACCTAATTCTTGGTATGTAAACCAATATGATAACCCTAGTAATTGTAAAGCACATTTTTTAAGTACAGGTCCAGAAATTTGGGAACAAACAGCAGGGAAAATAACGCATTTTGTTGTTGGAGTAGGAACTGGAGGAACTATTTCTGGTGTAGGAAGTTATTTAAAAATGAAAGCTAGAGAAGCAGGTACTACTGTTAAGATTTGGGGAATTGATACTTATGGCTCGGTTTTCAAAAAATACCACGAAACAGGTATTTTTGATAAAAAAGAAATTTACCCTTATATAACAGAAGGTATTGGTGAAGATATTTTACCATTAAACGTAAACTTTGGAGTTATAGACGGTTTTACTAAAGTTACGGATAAAGATGCTGCAGTTTATACCCAGCGCTTGGCAAAAGAAGAGGGGATGTTTTTAGGGAATTCTGCAGGAGCTGCTATAAAAGGTTTGTTGCAATTAAAAGAACATTTCACAAAAGATGATGTGGTGGTGGTTCTATTTCATGACCATGGAAGCCGTTATGTTGGTAAAATGTTTAATGATGAATGGATGAAAGCACAAGGTTTTATTGAATAAATAGTTAAAGAAATAAAAATAAACAGGAAGTTTAAATATATTTGGAAAATAAAAAAACCATCTCAAACGAGATGGTTTTTTAACTAACTAATTCTAACAATTAAAAGAGGTTTACTAAGTCTCTATATTATACTTAGCAACCATTGTGCCAAACTGAATTATTTTATACAAAGTATTTATTTTAAGTATTTCTTATACTATAAACAAGAAAAACGATGTTCTCTAGAACATCGTTTTTACTTAGGTGGTGCATGTTTATTAAAAAGTAGACTACTTTGCGTGCTTATGTGCTTTATAAGAAGATCTTACTAACGGTCCGCTCTCTACATACATAAAGCCCATTTCTAGGCCTATGGTTTCATATTTTTTAAACTGTTCAGGTGTTACAAATTCCTTCAAAGGTAAATGTTTCTTGGAGGGCTGTAAATATTGGCCAATTGTAATGATATCGCAATTTACTTCACGTAAATCTTTCATTGTTTGCAGCACTTCTTCTTCTGTCTCTCCCAAACCTAGCATCAAACCAGTTTTAGTTCTCATTCCGTTTTCTTTTAGGTATTTTAAAACCCCTAAACTTCTATCATATTTTGCTTGAATTCTAACCTCACGCGTCAATCTTCTTACAGTTTCCATATTATGAGAAACTACTTCTGGGTGCACTGCTATTAATCGATCAATTTGTTTGGTGTTTCCTTGAAAATCTGGAATTAAAGTCTCTAAAGTTGTGGACGGGTTTGCTCTGCGAATTGCATCTACAGTTTCTGCCCATATAATAGAACCACCATCTTTCAAATCATCTCTATCTACAGAAGTAATTACAGCATGCTTAATACTCATAAGTTTTATGGAACGTGCTACTTTTTCTGGTTCATCCCATTCAACCGTTTCTGGTCTCCCTGTTTTTACACCACAAAAACCACAAGAACGTGTACAAATGTTACCAAGAATCATAAATGTTGCAGTTCCTTCGCCCCAACATTCGCCCATATTAGGACAACTACCACTTGCGCAAATAGTGTTTAATTTATATTTATCTACTAAACCTCTGAGCTCTGTGTATTTTTTACCAACAGGTAATTTTACACGCAACCATTTTGGTTTTTTAGGTCTTTCTGGAAGTACTAAAGTTTCTATTGCCATTGTTCACCAAATTAAAGTGCAAATATACAAAGGAAAGATTTAAATACTTGTTAAAAACCAAACACTAAATCCAATTAAAAAAAGAATACCAATAACACTTAAGATTTTTAAATACATTCCTGGTTGGTGTTCTTTGGGTGTATGTTTTCCAGTAATTAATTTAAAGTTTAAAATAGCATAAAATGGTGCCGTTAAGAAAGATAAAATTGTAGCAGTCCTGACTAACAAGCCCATATTATCCATGAAATATTTTAAAATTAGAATAGTACCAATAAATAAAAAAAGAATCCAAAACCAATACCCATATTTGAATTCTTTATTAAAGAGTAGTTTTGTAGATCTATTCATGGCTCTAGGAGACGCATCTAAAGTAGTAATAGTAGTGCTTAACATGGTTGTAAAAGCAGCTATTGCTATAAATATATAAGAGTATTGTCCTAGATTTTTTGTGTATAATTTTATCAATTGATTTGCAAAAACCCCACCTTTGTCAGAAAAATTTTCTCCAGATTTATACATCACCAAAGCACCTAAAAGCACAAAGCAAATGCCTAAAAATAGTGTGCCTATGTACCCTATATTAAAATCGAAAATAGCTTCTTTCCTTTTTGTTTTTATAATAGCAGTTTTATCTTTTTCAACGGACCAAATAGAATGCCAGATAGAAATATCTAACGGAGCTGGCATCCAACCTAGAAATGCAATTAAAAAAGTAAGTTCTACCGCACCTGAAGGTATAATTTGAGTAACATCAAAAGCATCTTTGGTACTAAATAATGCCACACTAACTGCAATAATTGTGCTAATAGTTAAAATTACAATTATGTATTTCATTAAATTGTCTAGTAATTTATACTTTCCAACCATTAAAAAAATCAAACTAATAAAGAGGAGTATAGTAGACCATAAAACAAGATTATTTGTAAATCCAAAAAGTTGTGAAGCCAAACCTGCAGTAACAATAGTAACTGCCGCTTGTATGGTAAACATGGTAGCAAAATTTAGCAGATAATAGGCAATTAAAACTTCTTTACCTAATTTTCGATAACCATCCAATAATGTTTCGCCTGTTGCAGCCGCATAACGAGGACCAAACTGAAAAAACGGATACTTAAATAAGTGCACTAACAAAAGGGCCCAGATTAAGCCAAAACCAAATTCTGCACCTGCTCTTGTAGATTGTACTAAATGAGAAACACCAATAGCTGAGCCTGCAAATAATAAACCAGGCCCTAAAGATTGTAAGAATGACTTTTTCATGTCTAATTCTTCTTAATAATGGCTGCCAGTAATTTTTTAGCACGTAATAATTTTACTTTTACGTTATTCATTGGTTCTTGTATTTGTTTGGAAATTTCTCTGTAACTTAATTCTTGAAAATAGCGTAATTGTATAACTTCTTGATATTTAGGTTTCAATTGTTTAATATCTTTTAACAACGCAGCTAAATTTTGTTCTCTAATTATTTTGTCTTCAGGCGTTGGGTTTTCATCAACTACTAAATATACTTTTTCTTGTTGTTCTTCTGAAGTTTCTGTAAATATTGAAGTGTTTTTCTTACGAAGTAAATCGATATGAATATTTTTAGAGATGGTAATTAACCAAGTTTTAAAAGTATATTTCTCATCGAAAGTATGTAATTTATCAAAGGCTTTAGAGAAAGTTTGTATAGTAATATCTTCTGCATCATTCTCACTTTTGGTTCGTTTTAACTGATAATTATAAACATCAGTCCAAAAGAGGTTTAACAAGTAACGAAAAGCCGCTTGATCTCCATTTTTTGCTTGTATAATATGTATTTGAATATTTTTATCGTTTATTTCCAATAATTGGGGATTTGAATCAACTTTTTGATAAATATACTACATTGAGATTTGATTGCAGGAAGTAGGTGTTTTATAGTATATGTTATTTCTAGAGATAATTATTTATGCTCTGGTTCTGAGCAATTTTCATATTGCTCAGGTGTTTTACCACAAAAGCCACAAGCTTCACCATCTTTATTTAACATTGGATTTTGACTTGCGCAGGTTCCTGCAAATTCGCCATCTTTTTTTGCCCATATTTTAATGGCAATTCCAGCTACACCTAAACCTAATAGAATTAAAGTAATCAGTAATAATTTCATAAATAATATTTCTTTTACAAAGATACATATTCTTGTGCTTTCTTTAAAAGTGAGCTACTATTTATTTGTTAGTGGTATGTTTTTTTGCAGTGTTTACTTGCTGTAATAATCGAGAATAAAATTAGGAGTTTTAGAATGTAAATTCCGAAGCACCATTGATAAAGGTATTATAATAAAAAAAATTATTAATATTTTAGAAATGGTTATAACGAACAAAGACTGTCTTTTCAGACAGTCTTTGATGTAGGGGTTTTAATTTTTTAGGAGTTTTTTTAATCTTTACAAAAGTAATTTTTTTAAAAGCTTTGACTAGTTTTTTTTGACTCAAAAAAGTCCTCTATTGGGTTTTAAGGTACTCTTTTTAGATAATAATTGTTTTTTTATATAAAACATGAATAAAAAAGAAACATAATAATTTATTTGAGCGATTCTATTGTGTTATAACAATGTATTCTTTTTTCTTAATTCTCCAACTTTCAATCCAAAACGTTCTTCGAACTTTTTACTGAAATAAGATCTACTATTAATTCCTACAGCATACATTACTTCATTAAGTGTTGGAAATCTGTTTTTAACAATGCATTCATAAGCTTTTAGTAAACGAACTTCTAAAATAATGTTTACTATACTTAGACCTATTTTAGATTTTAAAATTGCATTTAATTTTTTCTGTTCATAACCGCACATATTAGAGAGCATGGTTACATTAAATTCTGGATTTGTTAGATTGGAAAGAATACATTCTTTTATTTTTTCTACTAAGGCAGCAGAAGAACTATCAAAAGTCACTTCGTTGTGTTCTGTATTTTTTAGGTTTGTTATTTTTTTTCTATTCAGGTCTCGCTCTAGAGTAAATTGAACACGAGACAAAATCTCATCTTTTGTAAATGGTTTCTCTAGATATTCATTTAAACTTAAATCGTTTTTTAAATCTTCTAACTTGTTATAGTATAAAGAAGTAATCATAATAAAGGGAATGTCTTTTTGGGTATCTATTTTATTAAGGGCTTTTTTAAATTCAACACCATTTAATAAAGGCATTCTTAAGTCTGATATAATCAAATCAAAGGTTTGTTCCTTTATTTTTTCTAATGCTTCTGCTCCATTAAAAGCAAAAGTACATTCCAGTGTATCTAAAAATATTTCTTTTAAATACGCAATCATTTCTAAGTTATCATCCACAATTAATACCTTAGGGTATGTAGTGGTTTTTTCTATGTCCTCCTTCAAATATTTTTCAATAGATATTAAATCAAACTTCTTATCTAAAGAATTCGTGTGTAAAGCAAATTTATTCAATTCATAGTGGAGATTTACGTAAAAAATACTTCCTACATTTATTTCACTTTCTACACGTACTACCCCATTTAATTTATTAACTAACTCTTGAAGTAGAGCTAATCCAACGCCAAAACCACCAATACTTGTATTTTGTTTGGTTTGGTAAAAACGTGTAAATATCATTTCTTTTTCTTCTTCTGGAATACCAAACCCTTCGTCTTTTATATTAATTTCTATTGATTCTTCTGTAAAATGAATGTTTAAATAGATATTTTTATTTGAATTCGAATATTTAATTGCGTTTGAAATTAAATTATTCAGAATAATTTTTAAACTCTCGAAATCATAGTTAATTTTCAGGCTATCTTTTGCATTCGTTTTATAATAAAAATGAATCTTTTTTATTTCAAAATCTGGAAGATAATTGGATATTACTTCCTTTATAAACGCATTAAAAGAAAGGGTTGTTTTTTTGTTAATTGTAAGTTTGCCTTCTTTAGGTTTTGATAGTGTCAAAAAAAGATTAAGAGTGTTTATCATTTTTTGAGTACCTGCATAAGCAATATTGGTATACTTTTTTCTTTTTTCCACGTTTATGCTGTTTTCTTGCAGGAGTGTTAAATATCCCATGATAGAAGTTATTGGAGTTCTAATTTCATGAGACATATTTTCCAAAAACCGTTGCTTCGAATCTAAAATAGTTTTATCACTTAATATTTGAAGCTCGGTTTTATATTCCCTTTTTTTCCTATATACTCTTGATACATAATAAGTAGTAATTAATAATACGATAATAGAAAACGTTATATATACAATAAATAACGTTGTGCTTATGTAAAAAGAGCGATTCTTAGTTATTATCTCATCTTTTAAATTAGCTAGCTGTTTCATGGCTTGCAGTTCCTTATTAAATTTTATAAAATAATTATCTACATCAGATTTATTTTTTGCATTCGTTCTATCGGAGTTATTTTTTAACAAGTCTGCCTTTTCTAAAAAGACAAAAGCTTTTTGGAATTCTTTGTTAGAAGCATAATAACGACTTAATGTTTTAAAGGCTATAATATTTTTATATTTATCGTTTTTTAGAATAATTTTATTTATTTTTTTAAAATAAGTGTCTGCCTTTTTTGAATTATTAGCATGTAGGGCATAAGACAGTTTTTCGATATAATATTTAACATTGGAGATATCAATATTGTTTTTAGCATTTCTATATGCTTTGTCTAAATATATTTCTCCTAAAGTAAAGTTCTCTGAGCCTTTATATGCTTCACTTGAAGCGCTGAAATACCTTAATTTAATATTTTCTCTTTTTATTTTTGTAGTATCTACTTGGTTTAAAATTTGTAATGCATCCTTATATTTATTTGCATCAATAAAAATTTTAGATTGCAGTACTAATACCAATTGTTTATACTCTTCATATCTAAAACTTCCTTGAATTGCTTCTATTCCTTGAGATAATTGAACTATATGATGTTCGGCATGCTCAAGGTTTCCTATTTTTATTAGGCAATTTGTTATATTAATTAAAGTTTCAAAAAGTTTTTGTTTATTATTATTATTTCTAAAGTATTCAAGATTTTTTTCATAGATTTTAATAGCTTCTACCATCATGTTATTTAATGAATACGCAAATGCCAGTCTTAAATTAGAATCTGCTATAATTACTGGATCTTTGGTGAGTTCTAATATTTTTTTTTGGTAGTGAAAGATGGAATCAATAGAATGATTTTTTGCATGAATAAATGTATTTAAATCAAGCATGGTAATAATTTCAATCGAATCTATACTCTTTAAATTTTCATTTCTTAATCTATGTATTTTTTTTTGATTCTTTATAATTTTTAAAAAGGGGTATATAATTTTTGAGGCGATTTTAGAAGAAACTCTTCCTTTTAATTTATTTGAATTGTAAACCAAAATAACTTTTAAAGAGTCTAAAGATACATATTTGGTGTTTTCTACTTTTTCTTTAATTGTAGATACTTCTATTTGTTTTTGAGACCAGCAAAAGTTAGATACAAGGCAGAATAAAATAATTATTTTTCTCATGTAGCAATTTTTCTTAATTTTTTTTAGCTTTTTTATAAATTTAAAGAAAAAACAATTTTTTGTTTAATAAATTGAATTAAATCATGAACAAATTATAATTTATTAGTAAATAAAAAAATAAAGAGTAACGTTAACGTTAAGATTTACGCTGTTTAGGGACAAAGCATAAAAGTACTAACTATCTGTTCTTTATAAATTCTAAAGAAAGAGATTTAGGGGCTAAAATAGTTTGCTATTATTTTGATACCGCTTTAGTTTAATAATTACTGCTTCAAAATACCTCTTAATAAAATAAGGCTATAAAGATTTTTGAAATGGAAAAAGTGAAAGAGGGCTATCTGAAAAGGTGGCCTTTTTTTTGTGCGTTTGTTTTTTTGTTAAATTGAAGTTAACGAGCGCAAGTCTATATAAGAGCTTGCATCTAAATATTTTTCTTTTAGTTTAACTTTTCTTTAACTAAAGAAAAGTTAAACTAAAAGAAAAATATGGAGTCTAAATATTAAACAACCTTAAATCATTATAGATGAAAACTCAATTCATTAAGACCACAGCCCTTTTAGCAATCCTGTTTTCTGTAATTGTGGCTTGTAGTTCAGAAGCTGAAACTGAAGAAGAAACGCCAACGGCAACTTCTTTACACAGCGCTTTTGCAGAGTTTGATACTAATGAAACAACAATTTATTTATCAGGAACCGATGTTGTTATTGAAACGACTGGATTGCCAAATCATACAACTCCATATTGGAGTGAAAGCCATGCACTATATGTAACACCAACTGTCACAAACACAGGGCAAATGACACCAACAAGAATTGATACTTCTAATCGAGACAATTCTTCTTCTGTTACAGTATCTATAAGTCCTGATTTAGCAAGTGTAACAACAGCGACAGCATTAGGTGCTATTGGTGTTGCTGTAAGTGGTGCTTATCTTTATAACGATCAGGAAGGTAATGGTGCTTTAGATGCTGCTGTTGGTAGCTTAGATTATTCAGGAGCACATATTGGACCTACTGATTATCATTATCATTTAGAACCTTTAGCTTTCTCAGACGATGATGATAAATTAAATGGTATTATTTCGGATGGATTTTTTATATATGGAAGGAAATGCAATTCAACGGGAACATATCCTATGAATTTAGATGCTTCAGGTGGTCACACGAGTGTAACTCAGCACACAGATATAGCAGAATACCATTACCATATTATTAATGAACTTTATGCTACAACTGGAAGATATATAATTTTTGTAGGACCTTATCAAGGAACACCAAATGCGATTAACTAAGTATATACTTTTATTACTTTTATGTGTTTTCGGTAGCTGTAAAAAACAGGGTACCGAAAATACTTCTCTTTCTTTAGGTAAAGAAATAGTTAATACCCTTATTAAAAAAGAGGAAATAAAATTAGACCCTTTAAAGGGGCAATGGTTTTATAACCAAAAACCTTTTAATGGTTATACTGTTGTATATAATGAAAACAAGAGTATATCCGAGAAAATAGGTTTTTTTAAGGGTAAAAGAGAAGGTCCATATTTTAAATTTTTTAAGGATGGCTCTATAAAAAATAAAGGATACTACATTCAAAATAAACTCCATGGAATAAAATTGAATTATTTTAAAAGTGGAAAAATATATTCAGAATCTAATTATGTGAATGGTCAAAGACATGGTCTTCAAAAAATATGGTTTTTGAATGGGCAATTGGCCAAAAGGAAAAATTTAAACAAAGGCAAAGAAGAGGGTTTACAGCAAGCTTGGTTAGAGAATGGTAGGATATATGTAAATTATGAAGCAAAAAATGGACGTATTTTTGGTATGAACAGAACCAATTTATGTTATATACTTAAAAATGAAAAAGTTCAATATGCTAAAAAATAATAATTTATTTTTAATATTATTCCTAATTTTAACAGGATGTAAAGAGAATAACAAAACTCAAGAAGGCAGTAGAGTAGATGCTTTGCCTTTTTTTAATGAGGCATCTTTTACGCCAAAATGGATTTTGTCTAAAAGTGCAGCGTTAAAAAGCTTTCATAAAATACCAGATTTTGAATTAATCAATCAGAATGGTGAAAAGGTAACTCAAAAAACATTTGAAAATAAAATCTATATTGCCGATTTTTTCTTTACTACTTGCCCTGGAATCTGTCCTATGATGACAGATAGTATGCTGAAGCTTCAAGAAGAATTTAAAAATGATACAGCTGTTTTATTTTTATCACATTCTGTGACTCCAACAATAGATTCAGTTCCGAAACTTAAAGAGTATGCTTTAGAGAATGGCATCATAGATAAGAAATGGCATTTGGTAACTGGTAATAAAAAAGAAATATATGACTTGGGGAGAAAGTTTTACTTTGTTGAAGAGGATTTTGGTGAATCAAAAGGAATTGATGCGTTTTTGCATACTGAAAACTTCGTACTCATCGATACAAATAAACATATAAGAGGCATCTACAATAGTCTTAATAGGGCGTCATTAGCACAACTTATGATTGATGTTAAGGCATTAAAAAAAGAATAAATAAAATTTTGAATTAATTTTCAAAAAGGTTTATTACTTCTGGTAGTGAGACTCTTTTTTATTAAATAATATTTACCTCAATTTCTAAAGAAATACCAAATTTTTGCATAATCGATTCTTGAATTTTTTGTGCAAGTTTATAGATTTCTTTTCCAGTTGCATTGCCATAATTAACTAAAACAAGTGCTTGTTTCTCATACACACCATAGTCTCCAAAACGTTTTCCTTTAAAGCCGGCTTGTTCTATTAACCAACCTGCAGGAATTTTAACCTCTGTTTTAGAAACGTTATAACTTGGAGTTTTTGGATATTCTTTCTGAAGTTCTAAAAATTTGGATTTAGGAATCACAGGGTTTTTAAAAAAACTGCCGCTATTTCCAATTTCTTTTGGATCTGGAAGTTTCGATTTTCTGACAGAAATTACGGCATCAGAAATATCTTTTAAAGTAGGCTTTGTTATATCTCTTGATGTTAATTCTGTTTCAATAGCACCATAAGAAGAATTTAGATTGTGGTTTCTTTTAGTTAACTGAAAGCTTACAGCGGTAATAATATATTTTCCTTTTTCTTTATTCTTAAAGAGAGAGTTTCTATACTCAAAATTACAAGATTCGTTTGAAAACTGAATTAATTTACCTGTTTCAATTTCTAGAGCTTCAACTTTAGTTATGGTGTCTTTTACTTCCACTCCGTAAGCACCAATATTTTGAATTGGGCAAGTACCCACATTTCCTGGGATCAGCGATAAGTTTTCTATGCCTCCGTAATTATTTGAAACACACCATATAACAAGTTCGTGCCAATTTTCGCCAGCATTTACAGTAAGATAAATAGTATTGTCATCTTCTCTATCAATAGAAATTCCTTTAATATCAAGATGTAAAACTAACGCTTCAATATCTTTTGTAAGTAGCATATTACTTCCTCCAGAAATTAAGAAAATATTTTTTTCTACTTTTAAAACCTGTTGCAATTCATAAACAGAAGTCACAGAAATAAAACGTTTGGCATTTACGGAAATACCAAATGTATTATACTTTTTTAGAGATATGTTTTCTTGAATATTCAACTAATTAGGATATTGTTTTAAGGCTGCTGCTAAAATTTCTATAGAACGGTTTAAATCTGTTTTGTTTAAAACATATGCCATTCTTATTTGGTTTTTTCCTT
>Ga0209197_1002127_pt1 | contig 11810 bp, 6 predicted proteins | sample COGITO_mtgs_1105_4_FD_184802 | JGI IMG/M metagenome (GOLD analysis project Ga0209197, IMG submission 184802) | Pelagic marine microbial communities from North Sea - COGITO_mtgs_110512 (SPAdes) (version 2) | ecosystem: Environmental > Aquatic > Marine > Epipelagic ... | reverse complement strand
GTTCCTATATGAACTTCAATAATTCTACCTTGAAATACATTTTCTCCATTAAATTTCTTTAACATTTGATGTTGAGTTGCATGAACGACATCACGAAAATCCATATAGTCTTTCATTTTGCCTTTGAAAGTTACTTTAACAGATTCTGGTATTGGCATGGAAGCCTCACCAGTAGCTAATGCTAACGCAACTGTTCCAGAGTCAGCACCAAAAGCAACACCTTTAGACATTCTAGTGTGTGAATCCCCACCAATAATAATTGCCCAATCATCTATGGTAATATCATTTAGTACTTTATGAATTACATCAGTCATAGGATGGTATTTGTTTTCTGGATGACGAGCTGTAATAAGTCCAAAATCACTCATAAATTTCATAAGTCTTGGAATATTTGTTTGAGATTTTAAATCCCATACAGAAGCAGTGTGACATCCAGATTGATAAGCACCATCAACAATTGGTGATATGGTAGTGGCTGCCATCATTTCTAATTCTTGAGAAGTCATTAAGCCAGTTGTTGATATGGTAGTGGCTGCCATCATTTCTAATTCTTGAGAAGTCATTAAGCCAGTTGTATCTTGAGAACCAACAATATTTACCTCGACACGAACATAAGACCCAGCGTGTAATGTAGCTCCAGAGGTACCAACCGCATTTTTGTTAAAAATTTTCTCTACTGCTGTTAGCCCCTGATTCTTAATGGAAATTTCTTTAGATGCGGCAAATACAGGAGATAATTTTTCTCCTAATGTTTTAGCTGCAAAAGCTTGTAGTTTTTTGCCAAATACAATAGCATAAGAACCTCCAGCTTTCATGAATTCTATTTTTTGTGGAGTGAAGGATGAAGAAATATCCATCAATTCCTTACCATTATTATATAGTTTTTTAGTTTTTGTATTAATTGTTAAAACTGTTCCTGTAGATACAGAATATATTTGCTCTAAAACAGGTTCACCATCATCGTCAAGAATAAGGTTTCCTAATGAATCATGCTTATTTCTCCAGTTTTTTAAATCTAATCCAATACCGCCTGTTACATCCACTGTAGTTAAAAATATTGGAGATACACCATTTGTACCTGCAATTACAGGAGCTATATTTATAAAAGGAATATACTTACTTGATTTTTCACCTATCCAAAGAGCTACGTTATTAACTCCTGACATTCTAGATGAACCTACTCCCATAGTCCCTTTTTCAGCTATTAACATTACTCTTTTATCTGGATGCTTCGCTTGTAGAGCTAATAATTCTTTTTGTTGCTCTTTATTATGTTCAAACATACACTGTCCGTGCAGTTGTCTATCTGATCTGGAATGAGCGTCTCCACCAGGAGATAATAAATCAGTAGAAATATCACCAATTCCAGCAACGAAAGTAACAATCTTTATTTCTTCGGGAATATCTGGAAGTTTTGTAAAAAATTCAGCTTTAGAGTAACTTTCAATAATTTTTCTAGCTATTGAGTTTCCAGCATTGAAAGCCTTTTCTAAACGGCTTGTATCCGCTTCATAAAGAAAAACTTGTGTTTTTAGAACTTTTGCTGCCTGTTCAGCTTTTGAAACATCTTTTCCAAGAGCTATATCGAGTAGTACTTCAACTGATGATCCACCTTTCATGTGGGATAATTGTTCAAATGCAAATTCAACTGAAATTTCATCAACTACAGATTCACCAATAATAATTTCCTTTAAAAATTTAGACTTTACAACAGCTGCACTAGTAGTTCCTGGCAATACATTGTAAATAAAAAAATCGAGAGAATCTTCTCTGTACAAATGGTTAGAATCTTTGATTTGCAATATAATTTCACTTAATAATTCAGCTCCATCAATTGGTTTTGGATCAAGTTCCTGACTTTTCCTTTGTTCTATCTCTGGTTTTGGATCAAGTTCCTGACTTTTCCTTTGTTCTATCTCTTCTAGGTATTCAGTATATCTACTCATAAATTTGATAATTGATGTTATATTGCCTTGCAAAGTTAAAAATAAACCATTCTTAAAATAGTTTTATTCCTACTATTTTTTATGAAGATTTTAAAATTTTAAAAATCATAAAATAATCATTTTATGTAAGATATAATTTTCTTGGATTCGAGACAATAGTATTATTATTAGAAATTATACCTCATTCCAAAAAAACCATTAATTCCTTGGTTGGAATAAAAAACATAACTCGGGTCAAATGATAGGGCGTTAGGGTTATTTGGAGTTGCTAATATTTGACCATTAGCTCCAAATTCAACATTAGAGTCAAATGGATCAAAAGCACGTGCTATACTGTTAGATGGAGGTTTGAAGTCTAAAATATTTTTAATTCCACCATAAAATTCAATTTCTTTAAATGTATAGCTTGATTGTAAATTGATAATATTAATAACAGTACTATAAGGGTTCCTTGTGTCTAACTCTCCCAAAAGAGGAAGTTTCATGGAACCAATTATTGTTCCAGAAATATCAAATGTAATTTTAGGTTTGAATAAAGTGTAGCTTATTTTATAATTAGCTGAAAACTTCTCAGTTAAGTATGGGTATTCAGTTGTATTATTTGTAATGACTCTTGAATCTATAAATGTAGCTCCCATATTTATTTTTAGACCATTAGCAAAAAGACTATTTATGTTAACTGTAGCTCCTTGAGTTATTGCCTTACCATCTAGATTACTATATATTATCTCATTTGGGTTAGTATCGTAATCAGGAAGAATTCTATTAGAAAATACTGTACTAAAAAGACTCAAGTCTATATCAAAAATAGCTCCATATTTTGTGTACAGCTTTTTATTCCAATTAAAATTTATATTCCATGATTTTTCTGGAAAAATATCCTCTGTAAAGATAACATCTCTTGCTCCAGTAAGGGCTGCATGATCTTCTGTAAAGACATTCACTACTCTGTATCCTGTTCCAAATCCAAGTCGAATAATAGAGCTTTCATCTTTACTTGATAATTTATAGTTTATTCTTGGTGTCCAAATATCACCATAAATCGAGTTCTTATCATATCTAATTCCATAAAGTAGTGTTTTGAATTTACTCAATGATAGCTGATCTTGGAAAAATAATCCTGGTAGAGCTGTTTTTTCTTTTTGTAAAGTTGCAGGAGTATTATCATCGTAAATAGTATGTCTATAAGTTGCGCCAAATAATAGGTCATGATTTAGAATTTTTTTTGAATAAACTGCTTGAACAAAACCTATAGTTTGTAATGCCTTGTAAGAAGTTACTCCATATACTGAATTTTGGTCGTGATTATTAAGACTGTATTGCAAAAATATATCTTTTGATATATCATACTTTCCAAATACTTCAAATCTGCTTGTATAAATGCTTTCTCCGTAAACCTCATTACCTCCCCTAAAACTTGAATTCCAGTTCATTTGACCACCCCATCTATCTTCATAAAAGTAACGAAAAGCCAGTGTGTTACTTTTAGTATTAATTTTATTGAAAATTGAGACCCTATGTTGTAGAGTTAAATCTGTAAATCCATCTCCATTGTTGTCAATAGGGTTTGAGTAATTGAAATAATTTATTCCTATCAACCCTTGGCTATTTTTAAGATTATATTTGGTGCCAAGATCTACATTTAATTCACCCCAAGAACTTGTAAATGCTTCAATACTAAAATTGTATGCATTTTCTGGTAATTTGGTAATTAAATTAATAACTCCTCCAATTGCTTCAGACCCATATAGTGTAGACGCAGGTCCTTTTATCACTTCTATTTGTTTAATTAAAGATTGTGGAATCCCAGAAAGTCCATATATTGAGGATAATCCACTAACCAATGGAAGACCGTCAATTAATATCATTGTATTAGCTCCTTCTTGTCCATTTATATGAATATCTCCAGTGTTGCATACATTACAATTTAATTGCGGGCGAACTCCGTTTATACCTTCAATAGCTTCAAAAAAACTAGCTTTTGGAGTTGATCTAAAAAAATCAGCTGTATAAAGCTCAATAGGAACTACACTTTTTAGCTTTGAGACTTCTCTTAAAGTTCCAGAAATAACAATCTCTTCAAGGCTATCACTTTCAAGTAAGATTGAACCGATATCAATTGATTCTCCGTTTGAATCAAGATTAATTATTTTTGATTTATAGCCAACATAAGATATTATTAACTTGTTTTCTTTGTTACTGGATTTTATAGAAAAATTACCTTCAACATCACTAACTACATTTTTTGTATTTGAGCTATTATATATTGTTGCTCCAAAAAGAAGATTGTTCTCGTTATCTTTAATTATCCCGCTAATGGTTTGAGCTAAAGTTAGATTAGTTATAAGATTAAATAATAAGAAATTAATTAAGCTTTTTAATCTCATTTTTGTAATTTTATATAAGATGTAATTAAATTGTTCACCACTACAAAACTAATGAAAAAAACAAAAGAAAAAGAACATTATTTAAAAGAAATTTATAAACTAGAAATTGGAAATAAACCAATATCAGTTTCTAGTTTATCAAAGCTGTTATTAGTATCTAAATCATCTGTTTCAAATATGGTCAAAAAGCTAGTAGCTATGAACTTATTAAACTCAGCACCATATAAACCTATAGAATTTACACCAGAGGGTAGAGAACTAGCAAGTAGTATTGTAGCTAAACATCGAATAATTGAACTTTTTTTAGTTGAAGTAATGGGCTTTGACCCTAAAAATGTTCACGATATTGCCGAGGAGATAGAACACATAGAAAGTCCTGCTTTTTTTAGGAAAGTAAAAAAAATGGTAAGCAATCGAAAAACTGACCCGCACGGGAGTCCAATTCCAGATGTTAATTTCTAAATTTGATATGTTTAGAAATATATAATTTACTTAGTTTCTTTAGTACAACAATCATCTGAAATACACTGACAATAATTTAGATTATAAATATGTAGACCAGCTAATGTAAAGGCTACGATATATGTTATAAATTCTGCCAATGGATACCATTCTACTTTTTCATTCAGAATCAAAATAAATAACGCAAACCAACTAACCCATAACGCATACTTTATTTTTGTATTACTTGAATTTCTAGTCGATTGATATACTGCTAAGATGGAAATTAATACAAATAAAAAATCTAAATTTCCCCACCAAACAGGGGCAGAGTGATGATCGTGATGTACTGCTGTAAGACTTTGTGCTGTAAATAATAAAGGGGTCATTAGACAGTGTATAACACACAAGCTACTTGCTATTGCACCAATTGTATCAGATTTTTTTAAGTAAATATTCATTATGATTTTTTAATTTAAACGCAACTTAGTTGCAAATATAATCATACAATTTGTTATTACAACTATTAAATAATAGATTTGTTAAATGGGAATAATTAGAAAAACTCAAGCTGTAGCACTTATATTAGATGAATTTAACAAGGGTTCAAATGCTATTTCTGCTATTGAATTAATTAAGCGTCTTAATAAAAAAATAAATAAAACTACAGTTTATCGATTGTTAGATAAATTACAAGATGATGGTTTATTACATTATTTTTTAGACTTTAATGGAGTTAAGTGGTTTGCTAAGCGTCTTAATAAAAAAATAAATAAAACTACAGTTTATCGATTGTTAGATAAATTACAAGATGATGGCTTATTACATTATTTTTTAGACTTTAATGGAGTTAAGTGGTTTGCTAAATGTAAATGCTGTTCTAAAACTAAACATCAAGATGTTCATCCTCACTTTCAATGCACAGATTGTGGAAATGTTGACTGCTTAGAAATAAGTGTAACTATTCCAGAAATACCGAATAGAAAAATAATTAACTCACATGTTTTAGTTTTAGGAAAATGTGGTCTTTGCATCAATTAATTCTCATTTAAAATAAGTGGAGCAGAGGGGATTAAAGTCGAACTATTTTAGGGATGATTTAAATGAATATTAAATGTTAAAAATTGCTTTTGACCCAATTTATATACATCAACTTAAAATTGGGCACCGTTTTCCAATGGAAAAGTATGAGTTGTTACCACAGCATTTATTAAGAAAAAATATTTGTAATGGAGATAATTTTTTCTCTCCGTTACCCATAGAAAAACAACTACTATTATCCACACACGATGAAGTCTATTACAATAATTTGATCAATTTGTCATTGTCTAAATTAGATGCAAGACAAATCGGATTTCCGCTTTCTGAAGCTTTGATTAAGCGGGAACATGTGATAGCTCAGGGTACTATTCAAAATACGCATTATGCACAACAACATGGTGTTTCAATGAATATTGCTGGAGGTACTCATCATGCTTTTCGAGATCGACCTGGTGCATTTTGTATGCTTAACGATCAGGCAATAGCTTCTAATTATTTAATAAACAATAATTTAGCTAAAAGAGTTATGATTGTTGATTTAGATGTACATCAGGGGGATGGAACAGCGTCCATTTTTGAACATCAAGATTCTGTTTTTACTATTTCATTTCATGGTCAAAAAAATTATCCGTTCAAAAAGCAAAATAGTGATTTTGATTTAGCATTTGATGATAACATAGAGGACGGAGCTTATCTAAATGCTTTAAAAAATCACCTACCAAGATTGGTCGATTTATTTGAGCCAGATTTTATATTTTATTTAGCCGGTGTTGATGTGTTAAAAACAGATAAACTTGGTCGGTTGGGACTTTCTATTGCGGGTTGCAAAGCTAGAGATCGATTTGTCCTAACTCTTTGTAAGGACCAAAATATTCCAGTTCAAGTGAGCATGGGAGGAGGTTATTCTATTCAACTAAAAAATATTATCGATGCCCATTCTAATACTTTTGAATTAGCTCAAGAATTATTTTTTTAGCATAAAAATATTTTCAAAAATAAAAAATTATTCCTGGGAATAAAAAGTGGAGCGGAGAGGAGTGAATCGAACTATTTTGGATTCATATAAAATAAAAAACCCACAACCATAAAAGGTTGCAGGTTCTATTGTGGAGCCGCCGAGAATCGAACTCGGGTCCAAACAAGCTACAAAATAGCTTTCTACATGTATAGTTTATATTTATTTTTCGATAATATAATGACTACAAACAATCCATATATTACTTAGTTTCTTAATTTTAAAAACAAGTCGAAACTCCAAGTTTTCTATGTTAACATTTACGATGTCTCTTATTAGGCGCCGTTAACCAAGGCTCCTAGGAAACATTTAGCTTTTCCACCTAGTGGAACAAGGCTAATCTTACTATAATTCAGATTATGCAGCTAAAGCGTAGTTATTTTCGCCGTTTAAAATTTAAAATAGTGTTTTACGCGTATCAATTTTATTACGCGACATGCTTACTAATTTATAATACTCGCTGTCAATACCAGTCGACCCCAATTTCAATGAACAATTTTAATCAAATGCAAAGTTACAAAAAACTTGTAGATGGATATAAATCAAAGTAAATTAGCTGTGAATTAATTTATCTTTATGAAAATAGGAATAATTAAAGAGTTTAAAACTCCATCATTAGCTTTGTATTAATACATATTTATGAAAATTGGAATAATTAAAGAGTTTAAAACTCCATCAGATAAAAGAGTTGTTTTTACTCCATCTAAATGTGCTGCAGCAAAAAAGCTTTTCCCTGAAGTTGAATTCTTAATTGAATCCAGTGATGTTAGATGTTATTCTGATAAAGAATATTCTGATTTGGGGTTTAATATCGTAAATGATATTTCTTCTGCAGATGTATTAATTGGAGTAAAAGAAGTCCCAATTAATAAATTAATTCCAAATAAAAAATATTTTTTCTTTTCTCATACTATCAAGAAACAACCCTACAACAAAGACTTGTTACTCTCTATATTAGATAAAAATATTGAACTTTTTGATCATGAAACTATCGTAGATAAAAAGAGTAATAGATTAATTGGTTTTGGATATTATGCTGGTGTTGTCGGTGCTTATAATGGTTTTAGAGCATTAGGTTTAAAAAAAAGCATTTTTAATTTACCCAAAGCTTCTAATCTTCATGATAGAGATCAATTAAATGCTGAATTACTTAAAATTTCAATCCCAAATATTAAAATTGTTTTAACTGGTAAGGGTAGAGTTGGTTCAGGTGCTAAAGAAATTTTAGATTTTTTAAATATTAAACAAGTTACAGTCTATGAGTATTTAAATACATCATTTAATGAACCAGTTTATGTGCAAATCGATGTTTTAGATTACAATGAAAGAATAGATAATAGAGATCTTGATCGATTTGATTTTTATAAAAACCCTACAGAATATAAATCTACTTTTAATAATTTTTCTCGTGTTAGTGATATGTTTATTGCTGGTCATTATTATGATAAAAATGCTCCCAAATTAATTACATTAGAAGATGCAAAATCAGATGATTTTAAAATTACATTAATTGCAGATATTAGCTGTGATATTAATGGACCTATTGTTTCTACAATTAGATCTTCAACTATTAAAGACCCTATATTTGGATTTAGCCCAATTTTAAATGCTGAAGTTGATTATTTGAATAGTGATGCCATTGTTGTTATGGCTGTTGATAATCTTCCTTGTGAGTTACCTAGAGATGCTAGCGAATCTTTTGGTGAAATGTTTATTAAACATGTCTTACCTTCTTTTTTTAACAACGATAAAGATGGTGTTTTAAAAAGATCTCAAATGACTTCTGATAAAAACCTTACAGATAGTTTTTCTTATTTATCAGATTATATTGCCCAATAACTCTATCTTTTGAGGCTAAAGTGACCTGTAAATTCTTTGATTAGAGATTCAGCATCTCCGAAGACTACATCGAGTCTAATCGTAAACCAGTAATCTGTAGCTGGCAGATTTTCTCCGTTAAAGGTTCCATCCCATCCAGGTCCAAGTGGACTAAGTTGTTTTAGTAGTTTACCGAACCTGTCGTAGATATATATTTTGGCAAGTGGTCTAGTTTCTATTCCTTCGACGCGCCATGTATCGTTATATCCATCTCCGTTTGGTGTAAAGAAGTGCGGATAATCAATCACTAGTACTTGTGTTGATCCAGTACCACAACCATTTATATCTCTAGCGATAACGCTGTGGAATCCAGGGGTAACATCTTCAAAGGTTCCACTAGTTTGCCATGGTCCATCGTCTAAGCTAAATTCATAAATTCCTTCTCCACTAGCAGAAGCTTCTATAATATGTAGATCGGCAAAAAATTCTGTAGTAACCACTGCGCTTACTTCTGGCGGTGAACTTGGGTCTACTAAAGTAGTAACCGTATACTCACATCCAGTAGCTAAGTTTGTAGCAACGGCAGTAAATGTTCCACCCACTAAAGGAGTGTAGGTTACACTAGTGCTTACGAGTGTTCCTGTTGGGTCGAACCATTCAAAGCTATAAAGAGCTGGATCAAGTCCAATATCCATTACAACAGGATCTAATAGTTCGGATCCATTTACGTTAACACATCCAAGGTAAACATCCTCTAGGAAGAATTCTGGAAGTAAGTTCACGATTAATGTTAAGTCGGTAGTAGCGTAACACTGCGCATCGGCAGTAGTATCGTTGTCTACTCTAGCATAGATAATCTGAGGATTACTTGTATTCTCATAAGAGTTTGGTAATGGATTGGTTCCTAGTTCTGCATCAATTTGGTTATCGTAATAGGTAACAGTAAAATTAGCAGGGTCTTGTCCGTCTAATATTTCCTCGTTTTGAGTACTTAAATCAAATGTACCAAAGCCATCATTATCTGCTAGATTATCACAGATGATATAGTCAATACGATCTAAGTCACTATTGGCCTGTGCAGCTTCTTGTACTTCGATTGTAATACTAGGTACTGCGATAAAGCATCCTGTAGTATTGTTCGTGATATTTACAAATAACTGTTGTGGATTAGTAAGGTTGGTGTAAGGACTAACTAAAGCGTTATCTCCATTATCAGCATCCTCTTGTGTTTCATGGTAAGTAACGGTAAAGTTTAAAGGATCTTGTGTTCCTAGTATTGATGCGCTTACTGTATCTAAATCAAAGTCAAAGAATCCATCGGTATCTATCTCACAAGCAATGTATTGATCTGCAGCAGATACATCTGGTAATGGATTAACAACAAGATCAAAAGTAACGATCGTATAACATGCTGTTATATCATTAGTTACCCTTACATAAATAGTCTGTTGACCAAGAGTTATGTTTGTATAGACCGTAGGATCTACTATGGCATTCTCTCCAAGTTCTGCATCCTCTTGTGTTTCATGATAAGTAACACTCACACCTTCTTCTCCATTGATAATATATGCCTCGTTTATCGTAATATCAAATACCTCTAACTCATCTCCTGAAGCATCGTAATCACACAGCTCAATATTAGCTGGATCAATACTTGGTGTAGGGTTAGGAAGTACTCTTATTGTAAGTGTAACAAAAGAATAACATGTTGTAGATGGATCGGTAACTCTAACAAATAAAGTCTGTGGGTTTAATGCATTGGTACCTACAGCAGTATTGGTATAAGCCTCTGGATCTGCAATAACATTGGTGTTTGCCATAGCATCTTGTTCTGTCTCAAAGTATTCTACAATCCAAGGATTCCCACCAGTAATCTCTTCATCTTTAACTGTTAGATCAAAGACCGTTGTCTCATCAGCAATGATGTCATCACAAATCTCTAACGGTAATGGTTGTATAGCATCTGGTGGAAGCGATACAATAAGATCGAACTCTCCAGTAGATACACATAAGTTTTCTATACTCTCCAGTCGTACATAAATAGTCTGTGGATTAGACAGGTTATTATAAGTCTCTGGATTTACAATAGGGTTATCTCCTGTATCTGCATCTTCTTGAGAGATGTGATAAGAAAGATTAAACTCTGATGCTACTTGAGTACCTAATATAAGTGCAGTGTTCTGGGTTAAATCAAATTGAAAAAATCCGTTTAAATCATCATCACATATAATAATATCCTCAATAACAATAGGTAGTTGTGGTGAAGGGAGGGAGATAAGTTCTAAGTCTACAATACTAAAGCATCCTGTTATACTGTTCTCTGCTCTAACAAATAGTGTTTGCTGGTTAGGGACAATGTTATCATAAGGACTAGCTAAAGGGTTTAGTGCATTCTCTGCATCGGTTAAAGTCTCATAGTAAGTTATAAAAATATCCAGCTCTCCGTTAATAATATCTTCCGATACACTCTCTAGATCAAAACTAGTAAAGCCATCCGCATCTACATCACATGCCTCTAGTGGTTCTACGGTAACTGGACTAGGTAGTGGATTAACTCTAAGATCTAAAGTGATCGTATTTACACAGCCTGTGATATCGTTCTCCGCACGAAGATAAATCGTCTGTGCGTTAACAATATTAGTATATGGGCTAAAGATTGGAGCATCTCCTGTATCTGCATCTTCTTGAGTCTCATGGAAAGTAATACTGATTCCTGTTTGACCATTAAGTACTTGTGCTAAACTATCTTCTAGAGTAAATTCTTCTACTTCATCTCCTGTGTTGTTATCATCACAAAGTTCTAAAGGATCTGGCTGTATAAGTACTGGAAGCTCGTTTACAATAAGCGTTAAAGCAGTAGTGTTGTAGCATTCTGTTGCGATATTCTCCACACGAACATATATATCTTGTGTAAAGGCAGATACATTAGTATAGGCTAAAGGAGTCGCTATTGGATTAGTTTCTGCATTGGCATTGTCTAGAGTCTCGTAATAACTTATCTCAAAGTCTAGTGGATCTAGTCCGTTTAAAATCTCCTGGTTAGCAAGACTTAAATCAAATAAACCAAAGCCATCGGTATCGTTATCACAAACCTCCAATGCACTTGGCTCAGTCTCAATCTGTGGAACATCGTTTACTACAATTAAAAGCTCTAAGTAAGTA
>Ga0209197_1002125_pt1 | contig 11818 bp, 8 predicted proteins | sample COGITO_mtgs_1105_4_FD_184802 | JGI IMG/M metagenome (GOLD analysis project Ga0209197, IMG submission 184802) | Pelagic marine microbial communities from North Sea - COGITO_mtgs_110512 (SPAdes) (version 2) | ecosystem: Environmental > Aquatic > Marine > Epipelagic ... | reverse complement strand
TAAGCAGCTTGCAAACAACCCATGGGAGAAGATCGAAGAGAGATATCCTGTCGGCACTACGGTTGCTGGTAAGGTGGTTAACCTCGTTCCTTACGGTGCCTTCATCGAAATCGAAGAAGGTGTTGAAGGTCTCGTGCACGTTACTGAGCTGTCTTGGACTAAGCGTATCTCTAAGCCTAGCGAAGTCCTTCGCATCGGTGAAGAAATTCAAGCGGTTGTGCTTGGTGTGCAGAAGGAAGAGCAAAAGATCTCTCTCGGAACTCGCCAACTCGACACCAACCCATGGGATATGGCTCGCCATAACTATCCAGTCGGTGCTCGTGTCCGTGGTAAGGTTCGTAACCTCACTACATACGGTGCATTCGTCGAACTTGAAGAAGGTATCGACGGTATGGTTCACGTTTCCGACATGTCGTGGACACGTAAGATCAACCACCCATCCGAGATGGTCAAGAAGGGCGACGAAGTCGACGCATTGGTGCTCGACGTGGATGCAGATTCACAGCGTATCTCGCTCGGCATGAAGCAGCTTGCAACTGATCCATGGGACGAAATTGAGACACACTTCAAGATCGGCGACATGGTTAAGGGCAAGGTCTCCAAGATCACCAGTTACGGTGCCTTTGTCGAACTCGACAACGACATCGACGGTCTCGTGCACATCTCGCAAATCAGCGAAGAGCGTGTTGAGAAGATTAAGGACGTGCTTAACGCAGACGACGAAGTCACCGCGCGCGTTATCAAGATCGACAAAGACGACCGTCGTATCGGTCTTTCGATCAAGGCCGCTAACTACAGCGATGAAGATCTCGTTAAGGAACGCCAAGCATTCGATAACGTCACTGGGACGGAAGACCTCACCAACCTGGGTGACCTTCTCGACCAAGCGACGACTAAGTAAGCAATCTGCGAATCCAATCTTTCAAAAGCCTCCAGTTAACGCTGGAGGCTTTTTTTGTTTGGAGGGTTGTCATTGCCTATGGTGACAGAAACCCCATCTTGGCGCTGTAGTTTCGTACTTCCGATGACCTGCTACCAGATTCCGCATGATCGCTGCGGCGCTACCATTCTAGCTATCGCGATTACGAATCAGCACCCGGCCTTGATAGACCCAGCGGTAGGGGCTTTCTTCGCCGCGGTTGATGCGTTTGCGTGTAAACTCGAGTATCTTTTGCTTCTTTTCGACTAGAATGGTGCAGACGTAGTTTTTTTCTGACCAAGATTCTGGGTCGGGTAAGTCTTCGATTGCCTGTTGCAGCTGAGCCATGTTCGGAATGAACTTGCTCGAATGCCTGCGTGCTGAATTTGAGGACTCGCTGGAGCGTTTTCGATCGGATGAGGGCATGGTTGGATTCTTTAAGAAAAAATGATAATATACTAAAGATTCGAAAAATATCGAGCATAGAGAATGCAAATCGATAAATCGAGTGTTCATGGCAGAATTCACTTGATCTTGTTGGCTTCCTGCTTCTTTTTCCCCGAATCGATTTGAGATGGCGCGGTCGCCAAGTGGTAAGGCCGAGGACTGCAAATCCTCTATCGTCGGTTCGATTCCGACCCGCGCCTCCATCTCCTTTGGCAAAAAATCCCGATGAGCTAGGCTCGTCGGGATTTTTTGTATGCATCGCCCAGCTGCGGGCAGCTGGAAGTTTGTTATAAGAAGTAGCGCACGTAGCCGTCTTCACGCACTTGCTGAAGCCAGCGGTCTTGGGTTTCGCGGGCGATTTCGCCGACTAGCACATTTTCGATTGCATCTCGCACTTCGGTCACTGGTTGGATCATTTCCTCGCGCTTGGCTTCGCAGTATAGGATGAAGATGGTGTCATTCAGCTCCACGGGTTGGCTGTAGCTACCAGGCTGAAGGCCGAAGGCGACGGTACTGAGTTCTTTACGGATGTCTTGGCGCTCGATCCAACCCCAGTCACCGCCTTTACGGCTCATATCGTCTTGACTGTATTTGCGTGCGAGGTCGCCAAAGTTACCTCCTTCAGCGAGCTCTCGGATAATCGATTTGGCTGTTTGCCTGAGCAGGTCGGGACCTTCGTCTGCCATTGGCGTGAGGATGATTTGACGCAGATGCATGGCCTCTTCTTGGTAAAAGCGGATTTTGTTTTGGATGTAGAAAGCTTGGATGCGCTCTGGGCTGATCTCGGACTGAGATCTACGATTTTCTTGGCGCATCACGTTGACCACCACTCGGTCATGGATGCTTTCGCGGTACTCGCGCGCGGTGAGTCCTTGTGCACGTAAATATGCCAAGAAACGGCCGCGGTCGCCGCCGAAGTCGCGGTTGAGGACTTCGTCATATTCTTGGTCGATGTAAGACTGTGGAAGAAGTAAGCCTTTTTCTTTGGCAGCTTGGACGATCAAAATACGGTCGATCAAGTTTTGTAACACTTCACGACTCATGCGGTTGATGCTCTCGGAGAATTCTTTTTCAGAGCGTGCTTCGGCGCGCAGGCGTGGAATGATTGGTTCGAGTTCTCTGCGGAGCTGTTCGATGGTGATGATTTCACCTTCAGCGATCGCGGCAATACCGTTACCCATGCGGATCAGAGCGGCATCTTGCTGGCCGTGCGCGTGCTGCGAGAGGCCGAGAAGAGCGAAGGAAGCGAAGAGAAAGGAAAGAGAGCGTTTAAGCGTCATAGTGCGCGTGGCAGATGAGTGAATGTTGAACTATGCTCAACAGTAGAAAAGGATACGGTCTGGTCAAGCGGCGAAAGTGGTCCTTATCAGGCAGACGACTTTTGGTTGCGCCTCAAAAACTTCTGGATCTCTTTCAGCCTCTTCAGCGGATCTTTGGCCGTGAGTCTCGGGAAGCGTGCCCCAGTCTTGAGGAATTCGCCGTTTTTGCCAGGTTGTGCGAGGCGGCAAATTAGGCGCTCACTCTCGCTTTCGACGCGGCGTACACCAGCGCCTTCGGCAAACACGCGCACACGGCTTACTTCGATCAGTGCTTGGCTGGCGCGGGGTAATGGACCAAAGCGGTCGGCCATTTCTTCGGCGATCTCCTCAATGATCGCGCCGGTATTGGCTAGTGCGAGGCGGCGGTAGAGGTCGATTCTCAGGCGTGGTTCGGCAATGTAGTCGGCGGGCAAGGCGGCTTCGATCAGTTGATCCGAATGATCAGTATATTCTGCGTCTTTGATCGCGGCGAAGGCGAAGCTGCCCGTAGTACGGCGTGAGCGCGAACCACCCTCACCGGTAGCGATGAAGTCGAGCTTCACTTCAGCGCGGATACGATCGGCGCCGGGCTCTCCCTTGAGGCGAGCGACGCTTTGTTTGAGCAATTGGCAATAGAGCTCGAAGCCGACACCTGCGATGTGGCCACTTTGTTGCGAGCCGAGCAGATTGCCTGCACCGCGAAGTTCAAGGTCGCGCATCGCAATGCGAAAGCCTGCGCCGAGCTGATTGTGCTGCTTGAGGGCGTTCAGTCGTTTTTGCGCGGTATCGACGAGTGCGGCGTGGCGATGTAGTAGCATGTAGGCGTAGGCTTGCCGATTGAAGCGACCCACGCGGCCACGAATCTGGTAGAGCTGTGCCAGTCCAAAGCGGTCGGCGCCTTCGATGATTAGCGTATTACAATTGGGGATGTCGATGCCCGACTCGATGATCGTGGTGCAGACCAATACATCGAAGACACCAGCGACGAACTGGGTCATGATTTTTTCCAGCTGGCCTTCATCCATTTGCCCGTGGCCGACGGCGACGCGCAACTTCGGGTGCATTTCGCGTACTTGGTGCGCCACGCCTTCGATGGTCGAGACGCGGTTATGCAGGTAAAAGACTTGGCCGCCGCGATCTGTCTCGGCTTGGATCGCACTTTTGATGAGATCGGCGGAGTAACTTTTAACGATGGTCTCGATCGGGCGTCGATTGATGGGCGGAGTCTCTATCACACTCATTGCCCGCGCTCCTGCGAGCGCCATGTACAGTGTGCGCGGGATCGGCGTGGCGCTGAGTGTGAGGATGTCGACGTTGGCGCGCAGTTGTTTGATGCTTTCCTTCTGCTTGACGCCGAAGCGCTGCTCCTCATCGACGACCAGTAGCCCAAGGTCTTGGAAGTGGACATCCTTGCTCAGCAGTCGGTGCGTGCCGATCACGATGTCGATTCGGCCTTCAGCAAGATTCGCGATAATTTCTTTGTTCTCCTTAGCGCTACGAAAGCGACTGACCATATCAATAATGATTGGGTATTCGGCCATGCGCTCGCGAAAGGTGTTAAGGTGTTGTTGGCAGAGCACAGTGGTTGGAACCAGCAGGGCGACTTGTTTGCCGGCTAGTACGGCTTTGAGCGCAGCACGGATTGCGACTTCGGTTTTGCCAAAGCCCACGTCGCCGCAAATCAGACGGTCCATCGGCAATGCTGCCTCCATGTCCGTTTTAGTGGCTTCGATGGCAGTGAGTTGATCGGGTGTTTCGGTAAACGGGAAGGCTCCTTCGAACGACGCTTGCCAAGGGTGATCAGGGGGGAAGGTATAGCCGCCGTGCTGGCTACGTTCGGCGTGTAGGGTGAGTAGCTCGGCGGCATAGTCGAGCGTGGCGATTTCGGCGGCGGCGCGAGTCTTGTCCCATACGGCTCCGCCGATCTTGCCGAGCTTAGGGCTCGATTTGGTCAGGCCGACGTAGCGCGTCAGCAGGTGCGACTCGTGCAGTGGCACATGCACCGTCATTTGATCGGCAAACTCGACGGTGATCACTTCTTTGCTGCCGCCTTGAATCTCTAACTTACTGAGTCCACGAAATCGGCACACTCCATGTTGTAGGTGAACCAGTGGATCGCCGTCGGCGAGCTCTGTGAAATCGAGTAATTGATCGACTTGTGAAATAGTCGGCCGTGCGCGTTCCTGTGTGCGGCTGATTTTGCGCCGCCGACGTCCGAAGTATTCGGTGTCGGTAATTAGAACAATGCCCGAGGAGTCCTTCGTCTGCTTCAGTGGCAGCCATGTTGGCGACCCTTGACAGATGAATCCGCCAGAGATGGTGCCGTGCAGATACTTGGGCTTGAGCTTCGCGGTGAGTGGATTCTCGGCCAGTAGCTCTGCGATGCGCGCGCCCTCACTCTCGCTGGCAGTGACGAAATAGAGTGTCCGCTGCTCTTTTTTCGACCAGTCGGCGATACTGCTTTCAAACTTGGTGCGCGCACTTTGCTCGGACTCGAAGCGATCGAATCCGACCTGCACCGCGTCTGTGTGATGGCGGTAATTGGCTGTTGGTTCGGTGGCGAGTTCGACGCGTTGGGCTTGGTCAAACAGTGCGGGATCTGTATCCACTGAGCAAATACCTAGGCGCAGGTCGTTGGCTCGCGCGCGGTGTGCAAAGACTTGCTCGAAGCTACGGGTCTTGCTGCTGCTAGCCGTCAACTTTTCAAAGCGATAAGGATGCTCGCGGACAAGTTGCGAGGGTTCTTCAAGAATCCATGTAATCGGCTGATCAGTTAAATAATCGATCAGCTGCCCATCTGCGGCGTTGGTTTCTTTAGCACTTTCGGCGGCCGAGATCGTAATGTTGCCAACCTTTTCTAGTGTGCGTTGAGAGCTGGGGTCAAAGCTGCGAATGCTCTCAATCTCGTCGCCAAAGAAGTCGAGTCGGTAAGGCTGATTGGCATCGTAGGGATAGACATCAATCAGGCCGCCGCGTGTGGCGATCTGGCCGGGATGTTCGCAGAGCGCTTCGGAGTCGTAGTCGAGCTCGCAGGTGAGTGTGTCGACCAGTTGTTTGAAGGAATGCGCTTCGCCAGTGCGTAGTTTGAGTTGGCGGCTTTCAAATTGAGTGCGCTCCGGGCAGCTGCCCAGGATCGCTTCAGGCGTGGCTACGATTAGGCGGGCGTTGTTACTGGAGCGCAGCAAGGTGCTGAGCACGGATAGACGCTCGCAGATGCGGTCTGCGCGTCGAGTGGCGTCGATGTCTGGTGGCGGCACTTCTGGAAAGTGCAGCACCTCCAGTACGACCTTCGGTGTGAGCCACTGAGCATAGGTTTCGGCCTCGGTCGCTAATTCTTGTGCACGGCGTGGGTCGGTGACGAGCAGCACGCAGGTGCGCTTGGCCTGTTGCTTGGCGAGGGTGGTGACCAGTGCCGCTCGGGCCTCGGCGCTGACTCCGTGAAAAAGAGTGGCCGCGCCGCTGTTTGTGAGTAGGTCAGGCATTAACCGTTGAGTTGTTGAAGCGCGTGCTCGGCGGCGGCGGATTCGGCGGACTTTTTGGAGCGACCGCAGCCGCGTCCTAGTTCTTTGCCGTCGAGTTGCACGACCGCACTGTAAGTGCGCGCATGCTCGGGGCCTTCCTCTGGCAGTGCTTTGTAGTCTGGTACTGCACCGCTATGATGCAGTTGCGTCCATTCTTGTAGGCGTCCTTTCGGATTGCCTAATCCGCCGTTGCTTTGAGCTTTCTGTATGGCGTCGCCGAGGGCTTGCAGAATGAAGGTGCGAGCGGCTTCGATACCGCCGTCGAGATGAATCGCACCAATCAGGGCTTCAAAGGCATCTTCCAGCATGCCGGCGCTTGGCTCAGGATGGTGTTGGCGCTGTGCCTCACTAACTTGCAAGAGTGAGCCGAGCCCGAGCGTCCGAGCGTGGGCGGTGAGCGCCTTGCCATTGACGAGGCTGGCACGGCTGTGGTCGAGTGCACCTTCGTCGTAGTCGGGATTGTTCTGGTAGAGCGTTTCTGCGACGACTAGGTCGAGCACGGCATCGCCGAGGAATTCAAGGCGCTGGTTATCGCCCTGTTCGAGGTCACAGCTTGGGTGCGTGAGAGCGAGTTCCAGCAAAGTGATATCAGTAAAGTGGTAGCCGAGCTTTTTTTCGAAGAGGTTCAATGGATGCGTCATGGGCAGTTTATTCAGGAATCGTGGCTTTCCGCTTGCACGAAATGTTATTTTGGAATTACTCTATGCTTGTCTAAAGCAACGGCTACACAATGCCGAAAATAGAGTCAGCAGCTATTAATAAACTACCTTTGCCTAAACAAAAAACTAAAAAAAACGGGGCCAAAATATTTGTCCTCGACACCAACGTTCTTCTCCATGACCCCCAGTGTCTACATAAGTTTGAGGATAACACAGTTGCCATCCCAGTCGAAGTTCTTGAAGAACTCGACCGCAAAAAATCCGCTCCAGGGGAGTTAGGGTTTTCTGCTAGGAAGATCCATCGAGATCTGCGAGCGCTGTTTGACGAGGAACTCGCCGTCCCGCCAGAAATGAAGGGGCAGGGGAATTCCGCGCTCAGTTGCGATTTACCGAATGGTGGTCGCTTGATTGTGGTGATCAACGACTATTTTGTATCTGGCAATACTCAGAGCGAGGGTATGAATCGCCTACGGGCAACGCTGGTTGATATGGAGAAAATGGACAGCCGTATTTTGGCGTCTTGCTTTTTTCTCAAGGAAGTGTGCACGGAGTGCCGTGTGATTTTAGTGACTAAAGACGCCAATATGGCGCTTAAGGGCATTGCGCTGGGCCTCGAAGTACAGGACTACATGAACGATAAGGTCAAAACGGCCAATATCGGCGGTGGCATCAAGACAGTTGTCATCGAGGACGTTGAGTATGAGCGCTTCATTGAAGAACATGGAGTCGATCTGACGCCGGAGCTAACCAGCCATCTGTATATTAACGAATATATTTATCTGAGCAACGGTGAGTTTCGCGAACCCGCACGCTACCGTGGGGACGGGCAAATCGACGGGTTGATCTTAGGCAGTGGCGTGGGGATTAAGATTCCGAAAGGTATCCGCATCAATCCGCTCAACGAGGAGCAGCGCATGTTGATGGATGCTTTACTCGACGAAGACATTAAGCTGGTCACTTGTATGGGCAAGGCTGGTACGGGTAAAACCTTGGTTTCGATTGCAATGGCACTGTATCAGGCGATCGGCGAGGATAACCTTTACGAGCGCGTCTTCATTACCCGACCGTTGGTGCATATCGGTAAGGATACCGGTGCGCTGCCCGGCACCTTGGAAGAGAAAATGGCGCCATATATTGCGCCATTTTACGATAATCTTGAAGTGCTCTTCAGTAATCGAAAAGTGATTAAACGTCCGCCAGCAGATCCAGCTCAAGCCAAGTTAGAGCGTATCACCTCGAATCGTAAGCGTAAGAAGGCGATGACGAAAATGGCCAAGCAACCCGCGCATGCCGAACAGCAAGAGGATGATTCCAAGCAACCGCGCAAGCCGTATCAATTTCTGTTCGACTATGGCATGGTCGAAGTGGAGGCGATGACGTACATCCGTGGACGTTCGCTCGCTGATACGATTTTCATCATCGATGAGGCGCAGAATCTCACGCCACACGAAGCAAAGACTGTGGTGAGTCGCATGGCTGAAGGGTCAAAAGTGATCTTACTCGGTGATCCGTATCAGGTGGATAACATGTTTCTCGATGCCATGTCGAATGGACTGGTGCACACTGCGCAGCGCCTAAAGGGGACGGAAATTACCGCCCACTTGGAGTTGACCACAGGCGTGCGCTCAGAGCTCGCCGACTTGGCTGCCGATTTGTTGTAGCGACCCAGCGTTGAAAGGCGGGGTGATCAGTGTGAATCGCGCTAGAGCCATTGCCAATCGGAGAACATTGCCGCTTGGCCGATGTGCTCGCCGCTTGAGTCACGAAGCGACCAGATGCGAGCTGAATCGATATAGAAACGCCGGCCGCTGGCACTGATTCGTATGCCACGATAGCTTGCAGAATAACCTTTGTTAGTCACCTCATTGAGTAGCTGTTGCCGTTCCTCGCGGTGCATCGGTTCTGCGGAGAATCGCGAGGGCAGAGCGGTCAGTGTGGCCCAATCCATTTCGAATAGGGTCAGGGCAGTTTGATTGCCGTAGTTGAATATGGGGTCGTCTTGCGTGCCGTGAGAGAGTACCGCAAATGGCGCGGCCATCAGCTGTTCTACCTCATTGTTGCCACGCTCGATGAGTACTTCTCCGAAGCACCGTTGATAGTTGTCGAGCAGGTGCGTGGTGTGTGCGGTCCGATCCATATCGTTGTGACTCTAAGGGTCGCTTAGGGGGCCATCGATCGTCAACGATGACCCTGATTAAATTTAAATACGTTTGCTGTGTTATTCCGCAAAGCGGCGCGATCTATTGGTCTAATTTCTCGGCGGCCTCTTGTTCGATACGTTCGATGTATTCGGAGACGTTACAAGTGAGCATACGTGTGCTGCCAGGGGAGACTTCGAGCACCTTGTTGACGACGCCATCGAGGAAGGAACGGTCATGACTCACCAGAATGACGGTGCCTTCGAAGAGGTTGATCGCTTCCTGCAGCACTTCCTTGGATTTGATATCAAGGTGATTGGTCGGTTCGTCCAAAATCATGCAATTCGCCGGGTGCATGAGCATCTTGGCCAGAGCGACGCGATTCTTTTCACCACCAGAGAGGACAGAGGTTTTCTTGAGTGCTTCATCACCGCTGAAGAGCAGTGCTCCCAGTGCACCGCGTGGATTTGCGTCGTCGTTGCCGATCGCGGCCGTTTCGACTTCTTCGAGCACGGTGTTGGCTGGGTTGAGCTCTTCGGCTTGCGACTGCGCGAAGTAGCCGAGCACGGTGTTGATGCCCTTATCCACGGTGCCGCCTTGGAACACTTCGATGCCAGCCATGATGCGGGCGAGGGTGGACTTACCTGCGCCATTGACTCCGACGACGGCGATGCGGTCGCCCTTGTCGATGCGCAGGTCGAGACCGTCAAAGATAACATTATCGCCGTAGGCTTTTTCCAGACCGGTGATAGTGATCACCTTGGCGCTGGCAGGGGGTGACTTCGGGAAGCGGAAGAACATCTTCTTCTCATCGCGTGGGATGGTGACGAGTTCCATCTTGTTGAGCGATTTGATCCGAGACTGCACCATGCTCGCCTTTTTGACGTTCGAGCGGAAGCGGGTGATCCAGTCTTTGACCTCTTTGATTTCCTTTTGCTGATTTGCGTAGGCTTTACGCAAGATTTCAAGGCGCTTGTCTGTTTCGGTGACGTAGTAGCTGTAGTTGCCCTTGAAGCTGTTGAGATCCCCTTGTCTGAGTTCGAGGGTGCGGTCGGTAACTTCGTCGAGGAAGGCACGGTCGTGAGAGATCACGATGAGTGCGCCCTGGTAGTGCTTCAGGTATTGCTCGACCCAGTGCTGGGAGAGGATGTCCAAGTGATTGGTCGGCTCATCGAGAATGATGAGGCTCGGATTTTGTAGGAGCAGTTTCGCCAGCGCGATACGCATCTGCCAACCACCGGAGAACTCGCCGGTGTCACGCTCAAAGTCGGTTGCCTTGAAGCCCATGCCCATCAGAATACGCTCGACGCGGGACTTCATTTTGTGCGGCTCGTGGTCTTCGAGTTGCTGCTCCCATTCGCCCATCTGGTCGATCAGGTCGTAGTAGGCATCTTCAGAGGTGTCCATCTCCACCATCTGTTCTTCGGCTTGGTCGATCTTCTTTTTGAGTTCGAGCACATCGCCGAAAGCACTTTCGGCTTCTTTAAACAGGGTCTTGCCAGAGACGGAGATACCGTCCTGCGGAAGGTAACCGATGCTGACGTAGTCTGGCTTATCGACGGAGCCCGACTCCGCCTCGAGTTCACCCATAAACATGCGTAGCAGGGTGGTTTTACCGGAGCCGTTGGAGCCGATTAGAGCGATACGATCACGCGCACCGATGACGGTGTTTATCTTGTTGAAAAGTGTCTTCTTGCCGAAGTGGTGAGAGATTTGATTGATCGTGATCATTTTTGAAAAGTGGGAAGATGGTCTATGAGGTCTACCGAGCTGGCCCCGCAAGGGTGACTGAACTGGGTGCCCTTTGGGCAAGTGAAGGAATAAAGGTGCCGAAAGGCGAGGGATGTAAGCAGGTCGTCTCTGGATGGCAAAGAAAAAGAAGTGGCGGCAGTTTTAGGGAAGTGATGCCTTTCTCGCGGGAGGGATGACCTCCGTGTCGTCCGCGCTGGGACTAACTAGGGCGCGTGCCAATCTGAATCGGTCCACGCGGAGGTGGCACCTCCCGTTGTCATTGCCGTCCAGCCACAAAAAAGCCCGAGGCGCTTAAAGCGCTCGGGCTGAGTGAAATATGGTATGATTGGCTTGGAAACTCTTTATGCGGCGTCTTTATCGCAATTGGAGCATTGGCCGTCGCTCTTGGCGCTGCCTTTTCCTTTACCACCTTTGCCGCCTTTGCCACGTTTCTTATGTGCGGCTTTGAGCTCGTCTTTGGTCAGTTGCCCGTCGCCGTTTTTGTCAATCTTGTCGAAGTGCTCGACGAGTCGTGTCGCGCCAGCGCTTTCGACTTCTTCGAGCGAGAGCTGTTCGTCGCCGTTCGAGTCAGTGTTGGCAAAGCGCTCGCCGCGTTCTGCTTGATTTGCTCGGCCTTGGCGTTGGCCATCTTGGTCGCTACCATCGACGGATTTATTTGCGGCTTGAGCGAATGCAGGAATGAGGCAAGTCGCGAGTACTGTGAGGATAATTGTATTTAATTTCATAATGTATTTGAGTGTTGGTTTCGCAGCGCTCGGTTGGCTGCTTAACACATACATCGTGGGTGTCGCTGAAAAGTTTCAGCGAGTTAAAAACTGTCGGCGCGCGCCTCGCCCGACGATATGCTATCCCTCCAATCCTGCCACGATGGCGGCGTTTTGCAGTTCGTTGATTTCAGTAATGCCTTTGGCAGCAAGGTCGAGTAGAGCGTCTAGTTCCTCACGTGTGAAGGTGGCCTCTTCGCCGGAGCTTTGCACTTCGACGAATTTACCGGTGCCAGTCATGACGATGTTGGCATCGACGGTGGCATTTTTGTCTTCGGGATAGTTGAGGTCGAGCACGGCAGTGTCTTGATACACGCCGA
>Ga0209197_1002102_pt1 | contig 11912 bp, 9 predicted proteins | sample COGITO_mtgs_1105_4_FD_184802 | JGI IMG/M metagenome (GOLD analysis project Ga0209197, IMG submission 184802) | Pelagic marine microbial communities from North Sea - COGITO_mtgs_110512 (SPAdes) (version 2) | ecosystem: Environmental > Aquatic > Marine > Epipelagic ... | reverse complement strand
GCCTTGGGCGGCAAAATGGTTGATTTCGCAGGGTGGGAAATGCCCGTGCAATATCCCATGGGAATCATGGGCGAGCACCAACACTGTCGCAGCAAAGCCGCCCTATTTGATGTGAGCCACATGGGGCAAGTGCTGCTGCATGGTGCCAATGCCGCCGAAAAATTGGAAGCCTTAGTGCCAGCCGCTTTGAGCAAATTGCCCGAAGGCAAAGCGCGCTACACATTCTTTACCGATGACTCTGGCGGCATTATGGACGATTTGATCGTCGCCAATGCCGGCGATCATTTGTTCTTGGTGGTCAATGCTTCTATGCGTGCCCAAGACATACCGCATATGAAAGCGCATCTTAAGGACGTTGAGGTCACAGAAATTTTCGACCGTGCCCTTATTGCCGTGCAAGGCCCCTCGGCGCAGGACGTGGTGGCCAGCCATTGTCCGCAGGCAGCACAATTGAGCTTTATGCAGACCTGTGAGGCATTGATCGATGGCACGCTTTGCCGGATTTCGCGCTTGGGCTACACCGGCGAAGATGGCTATGAAATATCGATCCCTCAGGCTGAGGCAGAACGGATTACTCGGTTGATGCTGGATCATCCAGACTGCGCCCCAGCCGGGCTTGGGGCCCGCGACAGTCTGCGTCTCGAAGCGGGATTGTGCCTTTACGGCAATGACATAACCCCTGACACATCCCCCATTGAAGCCGGTCTGAGCTGGGCCATTCAAAAACGCCGCCGCGAAGAAGGCGGCTTTCCAGGTGCGGCACGCATCATGGCAGAGCTGGAACATGGCACGGCGCGCAAATTGGTCGGCATCCTGCCGCAGGGCCGCGCCCCAGCCCGTGCGGGGGTCGAGATTCACGACCAAGACGGCAATGCTATTGGCCAAATCACTTCGGGCGGTTTCGGCCCAACCGTCCAAGCTCCGGTTGCGATGGGCTACGTTCACGCCGATCACAGCGCACCGGGCCAAGAGCTGCACCTGATCATTCGCGGCAAACCGCAGCCCGCCACGGTCTGCGCCCTGCCCTTCGTTTCACAAAACTACAAACGCTAAACGGGAGATCCCAATGACCACTTATTATTCCGAAGAACACGAATGGATCACAGTTGAGGGCGACATCGCCACCATCGGCATCACGGCCCATGCCGCTGAGCAATTGGGCGATATCGTCTTTGTAGATCAAAAAGAGGAAGGCGATGAATTTGAAAGCGGCGATGAAATCGGTGTGATTGAATCGGTGAAAGCTGCCTCCGAAATTTTCGCCCCTGTAGATGGGGAAATCATTGAGGCCAACGAGCTTTTGCAAAGCAACCCAGCCGCCTTGAACGAAAACCCTGAAGCTGATGCTTGGATTTACAAAGTAAAACTCTCCGATCCGTCCCAGCTCGAAGGGCTAATGGATTTGGCCGGTTACAAGACCTTCATCTCCTAACCACAGACTTAATCGCTGACCCACAGACTTAAAAGCGGAGCTACGCGCATGCCTTTTGAACTGACCACTTATGAAGCCTATGATTTCGCCAACCGTCGACACATCGGCCCATCGCCGTCTGAGATGGAAGAGATGCTGCGCACCATTGGCTTTGACAGCCTTGATGCATTGATTGATGCGACCGTGCCAAAGGCCATCCGCCAAAAGGCACCGCTTGATTTTGGTCCGGCGATGTCTGAGCGTGATGCGCTGCATCATATGAAACAAGTGGCCAGTAAAAACCAAGTCCTGACCTCGTTGATTGGTCAGGGCTATCATGGCACCACCACCCCGGCGCCGATCCTGCGCAATATCTTGGAAAATCCCGCCTGGTACACGGCCTACACGCCCTATCAGCCAGAAATTTCGCAAGGTCGGCTGGAGGCTTTGCTCAATTACCAAACCATGGAAGTCCTGACCTCGTTGATTGGTCAAGGCTATCATGGCACCACCACCCCGGCGCCAATCCTGCGCAATATCTTGGAAAATCCCGCCTGGTACACGGCCTACACGCCCTATCAGCCAGAAATTTCGCAAGGTCGGCTTGAGGCTTTGCTCAATTACCAAACTATGGTCAGCGATCTGACCGGGCTGGACATTGCCAACGCCTCTTTGCTCGATGAGAGCACCGCCGCCGCCGAGGCGATGACCATGGCGATGCGCTCTGCCAAGTCAAAATCACAAACCTTCTTTGTGGATGAAAACTGCCATCCGCAAAATATCGCTGTGATTCAAACCCGGGCGGAGCCTTTGGGGATCGAGATTGTCGTGGGGTGCCCAGATGACTTGGACGCCAGCGCCGTCTTTGGCGCCATCTTCCAATATCCCGGCACCTATGGCCATGTGCGCGACTTCACATCGCAAATTACAGCCCTGCATGAGCACAAAGCCTTGGCCATTGTGGCGGCCGATCCTTTGTCTTTGGCGCTGCTCAAAAGCCCCGGCGAGATGGGCGCAGATATCGCCATTGGCTCGACCCAACGCTTTGGCGTGCCCATGGGCTATGGCGGGCCACATGCGGCCTATATGGCCACGCGGGACGCCTTTAAACGCTCTATGCCCGGCCGGATCATCGGGGTCTCAGTGGACAGCCGTGGCAACAAGGCGCTGCGCTTGGCGCTGCAAACCCGCGAGCAGCACATTCGGCGCGAGAAAGCCAATTCCAATGTCTGCACCGCGCAAGCGCTCCTGGCGGTGATTGCCTCCATGTATGCGGTCTATCATGGGCCGGACGGCATCAAAGCCATTGCCCAATCGGTCCACCGCAAAACCAGCCGTCTGGCCAAAGGGCTCGAGGCCATGGGCTTTGACGTGCAACCTGAGGTTTTCTTCGACACGATCACCGTAAAAGTTGGCAATCTGCAAGGGGTGATCCTACAGGCGGCAGTGGCCAATGGCATCAACCTGCGCAAGATCGGCGCGGACCGTGTCGGCATCAGCCTGGATGAGCAAACCCGCCCAGAAACCATTGAGGCGGTATGGCGCGCCTTTGGCGGCGACATGAAAGATGACAGCAAGGCCAATCGCGCCTATCGCCTGCCCGATTCCATGCTGCGCGAAAGCGCCTATCTCACCCATCCCATTTTCCACCTCAACCGCGCTGAAGCGGAAATCACCCGCTATATGCGCCGCTTAGCAGACCGCGATTTGGCGCTGGATCGCGCCATGATTCCGCTGGGCAGCTGTACGATGAAGCTCAATGCCACCATTGAGATGATCCCGGTGACTTGGCCAGAATTTGCCAATTTGCACCCTTTCGTGCCTGTCGATCAAGCGCGCGGCTATCATGAGATGTTTGAGGATCTGAATGCCAAGCTTTGCGACATCACCGGCTATGACGCCATCAGCCAGCAGCCCAATTCCGGCGCGCAGGGTGAATATGCCGGCCTGTTGACCATCCGCAAATACCACGCGGCCAATGGGCAAGGGCATCGCAATGTCTGTTTGATCCCCACATCCGCCCATGGAACCAACCCAGCCTCTGCGCAAATGGTTGGCTACAAGGTTGTGGTGGTTGGATCGGATGCCGATGGCAATATCGATGTCGCTGATTTCCGCGCCAAGGCCGAGCTGCACAGCGATGCCCTGGCTGCCTGTATGATTACCTATCCCTCAACCCATGGGGTCTTTGAGGAAACTGTGCAAGAGGTGTGCAAAATCACCCATGATCACGGCGGTCAGGTCTATATCGATGGGGCCAATATGAACGCCATGGTCGGCCTCTCGCGTCCGGGCGACATTGGCGGCGATGTCTCACACCTCAATCTGCACAAGACCTTCTGCATTCCCCATGGCGGCGGCGGGCCGGGCATGGGCCCAATCGGTGTAAAAGCCCATTTGGCCGCGCATTTGCCCGGGCACCCGGAATATGGCAGCGACGTTGGGCCCGTATCGGCTGCGCCTTTTGGCTCTCCCTCCATTCTGCCGGTCAGCTGGGCCTATATCCTGCTGATGGGCGGCGCAGGCCTCACCCAGGCAACGAAAGTGGCGATTTTAAACGCCAATTACATTGCTGCGCGTCTGGAAGGCGCCTTTGACATTCTCTACACCTCCAAAACAGGGCGCGTGGCGCATGAATGTATCATCGACACAAGACCGCTCAATGAGGCGGCAGATGTCACCGTGGATGACTGTGCCAAACGCCTAATGGATAGCGGTTTTCATGCACCCACCATGAGCTGGCCTGTCGCCGGCACGTTGATGGTCGAGCCCACAGAATCCGAGCCCAAAGCCGAGTTGGATCGCTTCTGTGATGCCATGCTCTCGATTAGAGCAGAAGCGCAGGAGATTATTGATGGCACAATGGATCGCATCAATAACCCACTGAAAAATGCGCCGCATACGGTGACGGATTTGATCGAAACCTGGGACCGGCCCTACAGCCGTGAGCAAGCTTGCTATCCCGCGGGCGCGATGCGGGGCGACAAATATTGGGTGCCCGTGAACCGTGTGGACAATGTGCATGGTGATCGCCACCTGATCTGCACCTGCCCGCCTTTGGAGGCCTATGAAGAGGCCTGATAGCGGGCCGGGTCAAAGGCGGATAAATCGGCATTGTTGGGATGATTGCTGACCATATCGGCAATCAACCGCCCTGTTTTCGGTCCAGCCGTCAGCCCGACATGCTGATGGCCGAAAGCCACATGGCCATTGCCAATCGCACGGGCTGGCCCAATGAGCGGAAGGCTGTCCGTGGTGGCCGGCCTGCGCCCCATCCATTCGCTCATGTGATCATAGCTCAATTCGGGAAACAGCGCCGCAATCTGGCGTTTGATAAACTCCAGTGGCCCCGCCTGCGCCGGCGCCTCGGTGCTGGCAAATTCCACCACCCCCGCACATCGGATGCGCCCTTCCATTGGGGTCACAACAAATTTGCCGGCCGCAACCATCATCGGCGCTTTGGGCATGGCGCTGGGATTGTGCAGCTCAATGTGATAGCCGCGCTCGCTTTCCAAAGCCAAGCGCTTGATCCCAAGCTTTTTTGCCATCTTGCCCGACCAAGCCCCCATGGCCAAAACAATATGATCGCCAGCCACCGGGCCCTGATCTGTGATCAAGGCCTTATAAATGCCATCCTGCACCTCGATATCGTCAATTTGCGCCGCAAGCACCGTGCCGCCTTCTGCTTGAAAATGGGCCAAAAGCGCGGCCAGATAAGCCCCCGGGTCTGAAATTCGGCCACTATTCTTATAACAGACCACTTTGGCGAATTGAGTGCTGTAGAGCGGATCTCTTGCGCCATAGGCCGCCCCATCAAGCGCCTCGATCTCATAGCCATGCGCCCGGCGCAGGGTCCGGCCCGGAGCGTCTGCCAGATAGCTGGCCTCTGTGGCATAGCCAAAACAAAAATCCTCATCGCTGATAAACCGCTCGGCTCCGGTCCCCTTGGCCAGCGATTGATGCTGGGCATGGCTATCGGACAAAAGATAAGACAGGGCCCGAGCAGAATGTGCGACATGATCTGCGCGCGCAAAGCTGAGATATTTCAACAAGAAAGGCAACAGACGTGGCAGATAGCGCCATTGCAAAAAGAGGGGTTCGTCGCGGCTGAGCAACATTTTTGGCAGTTTGCGCGCCAATCCAGGCACAGGCACCGGCAGAATCGCGCCCGCCGCCAAAACGCCGGCATTGCCGTAACTGGTGCGCAGCGCGCCATCCATGCGATCGACAAGCGTGACCTCATGGCCCGCCCGTTGCAGCCAAATAGCCGAAGAAACGCCAACGATACCGGCGCCGGCAATCACAACATGAGCCATGGTTTGTACCTTCATTCTGATCGGAGCCAAACTGTCAGGGCCAAAAGCCGCAAGACCGCCCTTCGTAAACGCCCCGCCACAAGTCATATCGAATAGAATTCTTGAAGCAAACAAAAAGCTAGTTTAACGTTTCTGTCACGGCGGTTTGCCGACAAGGAGATAAATTATGAACCTGAAGAAAATTCTGCTGGCCACAACGGCCGCAACGCTTGTCAGTGGCGCCGCTATGGCGGCGGATGACGGCCTGGTTGTTCTCGATTGGTCTGGCTATGAAGACGAAGGATTCTTCCAGAAATATATCGCACAGCATGGCGATGCGCCAACCTACTCCTTCTTTGGTGAGGAAGAGGAAGCTTTCCAGAAACTGCGTGCGGGTTTCAGAGCGGATGTCTCACACCCGTGCAGCCAATCTGTATCAAAATGGTTAGAAGCCGGCCTACTTGAGCCGCTTGATACTTCACGGATTGACCTTTGGGATGATGTGAACGCGGAGATGAAAGAAGCCTTCAAATTTGATGGCGCATATTACCTTTTGCCGATGGATTGGGGCACAACTGCTTTGACCTATCGTACGGATATGGTCGATATGGCGAAAATGGACAGCCTGGCTGTTTTCCTTGATCCCGCCTACGCAGGCCGGATTGCTTTGCCGGACAATGTCGATGATATCTACGCCTTGGGCTATTTGGCCAATGGCGTCACCGATTGGACCAAAGCCACCGATGCCGATTTTGAAGCGGCCTCTGCGTGGCTGCGCCAAGCGCATCAAAATGTACGGGCCTATTGGGCCGATGGCGCGGAGTTGGCGCAGCTGATGGGCAGCGGTGAGGTTGTTGTCTCTTGGGCCTGGAGCGAAACGCCTGCAACCATGGCCGCCGAGGGCCTGCCGGTTGAAGCCAACCGCTCCACAAAGGAAGGCTCTTCGAGCTGGTTCTGCGGCTATGTGAATTTGGCAAATGGACCCAACCCAGAAGACAAAATGTATGACTTCTTCAACGCATGGATGGACCCCGGCTCGGCGGAATATATCGTTTCGGAATGGGGCTATGGCCATGGCAACCAAACAGCCATGGCGGCCATTGGCCCCGAAGGTCTGGCCGAGGCCGGCCTTGGCCCAGTGGAGGTCCCAGTCCTGGCGCAGGTGCCAATGAACCAAGCATTGCGTGAAAAAATGATCGCTGAATTCGAGAAGATCAAAGCAGGCTTCTAAAAGACTTGGCCCGGTGGCAACACCGGGCTGCGCCTGCCTGCCCCCCGGCAGGCGCATTCACCATCTCAATATACTGATACGCATGGTTACTGCACAAATTTTGCAGTTATTTCACCACCGCGCACATGCGCCCGCCCAGGCAGGCGCTGCCCTCATTTCGTGTTGAAATGGCGTATGCAGAGGTCTTTTTCTGTTACCGCAACAGCAGCAGCGAAACCGGGCTCCATCCCACCCGGGCCGTATCGCCCGCTGCCAGCACCTTGCGGCCCGCGGTGTTGCGCATCGTCACGGTCACCGGCGCATCCTTTTGCGGCAGTGTCACGTCATAATAGGTCATATCCCCGTAGTAGAAGACCTCAGACACCACAGCTTCAATTTCACGCTCAGCGGTTTGCCCCTCCGCTAAAATGGTCAACATTTCCGGGCGAATGCCAACGGATTGGCAGCCGTCGACCCCTGCGGGGGCTTGAGACAGGGGCAAGGTCAATCTGCCCAAAGATTGCACGTCCACCTCGACCGTCTCACCCGACGTAGCGCGCACCTCGGCCTCCAAAAAGTTCATCATGCCGATAAAATTGCCGACCCGCCGCGAGCTGGGCTTACCATAGAGCATCTGCGGCGTGGCCACCTGGGCGATCTTGCCGTCAAACATGACCGCAATGCGATCGGACATGGTGAGCGCCTCTTCTTGATCATGGGTCACGAGAACAAAGGTGATGCCAACGGCCCGTTGCAGCCGCCGCAATTCCGACTGCATTTGTTCGCGCATCTTTTTGTCAAGCGCCGAAAGTGGCTCATCGAGGAGCAAAACCCGCGGCTTGAGCACTAAGGCCCGTGCCAGCGCAACCCTTTGGCGTTGCCCCCCCGACAGCGCATGTGAGGCGCGGCTGTCAAAGCCTTGCAGCCCCACCATGGAAATGGCCTCCGAAACCCGCTCTTGTATCTCCGCTTTTGGCAAGCGGCGGGCCTTCAGCCCATAGGCCACATTCTCGGCCACGCTCATATGCGGAAAAATTGCGTAGCTTTGAAACACCATATTGGTCGGACGCTTATTGGCCGGCACCCCATCCATGGACTTCCCATCGATATGAAGACTACCCGCCGAGGGGGTCTCAAATCCGGCAATTGAGCGCAGCAGCGTCGTCTTTCCGCAGCCCGATGGGCCCAGGAGCGAGAAAAATTCCCCGGTGCGAATATCCAAATCTATCTGCGACAGCGCTTGAAAATCACCATAAAATTTATCAACTCCACTGAGTTGAATAATGGGCTGTGTCATAGGAATCCCCCTGAATTCTCAATGCCGGTTTTCTTGAGCCCGCGCCGTCGGAAATAATCTGCGAGGAGCAGCAGGCTGATCGAAAGCACCAGCAACAATGTACCCAAGGCCATCAAACTGGGCAGTTTTTGTGGGAAGCGCAATTGCCCCCAAATATAAACTGGCAGGGTCGGCTCTGTCCCGGCCAAGAAGAAGGCGATAATAAACTCATCAAGAGAGATGGTAAAAGCAATCAACAAGCTCGCCACAATCCCCGGCATGACCAGTGGGAAAATCACCATCCAAAAGGTGTTCCATCGGGTTTGACCCAAGTCAATCGAGGCCTCTTCAAGGCTTCGATCCAAATTCATAAAGGCCGACGATAAAATCGCGATGCAAAACGGTGTGCAAATTAAGATATGCCCCAAAATAATCGTAAAGAGCGACAGTTCAAACCCAAGCTGTATGATGACAACCAAAAGCGACACGCCGATAATAATCTCGGGCAGCACCATCGGCAGCATGATAAACCCCATGATGGAGCGTCGCGCGGGAAAGGCAAAGCGGGTCGACGCCCGCGCGGCCAAGACGCCGAAGAGTGTGGAAAATATCGCCGTTGTCACCGCAATCATCAAGCTGTTGCGCACCGCCACATGCAGCGCCTCGGTCGATTGCAGCTCACCGCAATCATCAAGCTGTTGCGCACGGCCACATGCAGCGCCTCAGTCGATTGCAGCACTTCAAACCATTTTGTCGTGAAGCCTTTCAACGGAAAGGACACAATGCTGCTGTCATTGAAGGCGAAGACCGGCAAGAGAATGGCCGGTGCATAGAGAAACACAAAAAACAGCGCGACATACCATTTGAAAAAATACCCCTTGCCACGCATCATTTGGGCCCTCGCATAAATTTCCTATTCATCCAAACGAACACCAAGGTCACACATGTCACAATCGCCATGGCAGAAATGGCCAAAGCGGCCCCGAGGGGGGCATTATTGGCCTTTTTGAACTGCAACTCGATCATATTGGAAATCATTAACCCATTCGGACCGCCCACCAATCGCGGCGTGACGTAATCGCCGATGGTGGGAATGAAAACAATAATGGTCGCGGCAATGACACCGGGCATCGACAGGGGCAATGTCACGCGCAAAAACCGGCGCAACCGATTGTCACCCAGGTCCTCTGCCGCTTCAATCAAAGAGCGATCGACCCGCTCCAGGGCCACGAAAATCGGCAAAATTGCAAAGGGCACCCAAGAATGGGCCAGAGTCAAAACCACGGCGTTTTGATTGTACAATATAAAGCTCAACGGCTGTTCAATCAGCCCAAGCCCCATGAGGCTGCCATTGACCACGCCGTTATAACCCAAGATCACCTTCCAAAGGAAAATCCGCATCAGATAGCTGGTCCAAAATGGGATGGTGATCAAAAAGATCCACATGGCCTTGCGTTTGGGCGTGACATGGAAAGAGATGAAATAGGCCACAGGATAGGCCAAAAGCACCGTTAAAGCCGTCACAAAAATTGAGATCTTGAGCGAACGGGCCATCAGATATTGATACATTGGCTCGGTCCAAGCCGCCTTGTAATTTTCAAGAGAAAAACTGCGATCTAAAGTCAGATAGCTTTGCGTCCAAAAGCTGAGCGCCAGCACCATGATCAGGGGGACCGCCAACATCAAAAGCGTAAAAACCAGCGTGGGGCTGATCAAAACCATCCCCTGAGCGCCTTCACTCCGCAGTCGTTTTCGTAATCCTGTCACCTATGCAGTCCCCTTCCCTAGAAGCGCATCATTGACCTGCGCCATTTGCCCCGGCTCGGGTGGAGCCGGCTGTCCCATCACCGGCAAAAGCCGTCGCAAATGGTCGTGATAGGTTTTCACACCATACTCCAAATCAGAAAATATCACACCGTCATATGCAGAGGATTTTGTGGCCTCGCAAGACCAAACCATGAGCATCTGATCCTCTTCGGCCGTATCGCGGTCAATCCGTCCACTCAAATAGCGCGCGGCCTTCATTTCGCGGCTTTCCTCGCGCCGCCGATAGCACATCCCACGCTGCACCGTTTGCGTGGCAGACTGGGGCACTTCTTGATAATAGATGACACTGTCGGGATAGAGGCCGAGGACGAAATTAGGGAACATGCCAAAATAGATCCATTGACGCCGCTGGTGCAGCGGAAGATTCTCTGCCTCTGGCAAGATCTCACGGTATTTTCGCACGCTCCAGCGGTGGCCATAGGCCTCATTGAATGTCCCGACCGATCGCGAGGTGCCGTTGGCGTAGGGCTCGTCAAAATAGCCATCACCATATAATTGATGCAGCCCCGGATGGGCTTGGCGCACGTGATAGCCCTCATTGTCCACATCGCGCACAGATTTCCAATTCACCGCCAAAAGATCATCCATTGAATTGCTGTCCGTGGGCACCATATTGGCCAAATCATAGGGGGCGATTTCATCATCAAACCGCGCCAGAATTTCTGCCACTGCAGGCTGTGGACCGGCTTGGAATCGAATGAAGACGAGGCCATTCCAGATTTCCATCTCCAGCGGTTTCAGACCCCATTTCTCGGCTTGCATCGGGGGAAATGTATCTCGATTGGCAATTCCGCGCAGCCCCCCGTCCAAATTATAGGCCCACCCATGATAGGGGCAGACCATCGCCTTATTGCAGACCCCGCGCGCATCCGGAACAATCCGCGATCCACGATGCCGGCATAGGTTGTGAAAGCCCCGCAAAATGCCATCATGACCGCGGATCACCAGCGCCCGCTCGCCGGCCACATCAAAGGTGACATAGGCGCCAATTTCCGCCGCTTCATTCACATGGCAGACAAATTGCCAATGGGTTTTGAACAGGGTCTCACATTCCAGCTCAAACAGTTCCTGCGAAAAATAGGCCCAACCGGGCAAGCCAGAGCGGTCCCAGTCTTTTGGCAACGCGATATCTGCAGTCATGAAAGGCTCCAATCAATATCCCTTGGCATGGAACAGCGGGCGCCCAAAAATATCAACACTAATCTCACAAACCACTCGGAATTATGTCGCATTCGCCCGGTCAATTGGGCTCTAGGCCCGCAGCCAAAACAGGGTAATGGCCGGGAAGGCCACGAGCAAAATCACCCGCGCAATGTCAGAGGCCACGAAATACATCACCACCTTATAGGTCTGCACCAAGGGCGTGCTGCGGTCCATTGCGTTGATGACAAAGAGGTTCATACCCACAGGCGGGGTAATCAGCCCCACTTCCACCACGATCAACACCAATATGCCAAACCAGATGGCGATTTGTTCTTGGCTCATGCCGAAATCAAGCTCCACGATGACCGGAAAGAAGATCGGAATGGTCAGTAAGATCATAGACAAGCTGTCCATCAAACAGCCAAACACAAGGTAAAACAGCAAAATGATACTCAGCACCACCCAGGGGCTAAACCCTTGGCTAACCACAAAGTTCGAAATTTCCTGCGGCACTTGGGTCAGGGCCAAAAACCCGTTGTAAAAACCAGCGCCAAGAATGATGAAGAAGATCATTGCGCTGGATTTTGCGGTGACAAGGAAGCTCTCAATCAGGGTGCTGCGCGTCAATCCTTTATTCATCCACGCAATGAACCCCGTACCGGCCGCCCCAACCGCCGCCCCTTCCGTGGGGGTGAACCAACCCTGATAGATACCGCCCACCACAAGGGCAAAAACCAGTAGGACCGGCCA
>Ga0209197_1002064_pt1 | contig 12029 bp, 10 predicted proteins | sample COGITO_mtgs_1105_4_FD_184802 | JGI IMG/M metagenome (GOLD analysis project Ga0209197, IMG submission 184802) | Pelagic marine microbial communities from North Sea - COGITO_mtgs_110512 (SPAdes) (version 2) | ecosystem: Environmental > Aquatic > Marine > Epipelagic ... | reverse complement strand
AAATAGAATATCATAAGCCACACATTTTGGACTTTTAATACGTAAACGATGTTTTATTCTCGATGCTAAACAGGGTAGGATATCACTCTGAGTAGTGTTGTGCCTTACATCTCCAAAGTTGTGTGCACAAATAATATAGTCAATGGTTTCCATGTCTATATCTGCATCGTCAATTGCTTTTTGTGCAGCAAGAAAACCAAGGTCTGAGGATGTTAATTGTTCATCGGCATAACGACGTTCAACTATACCTGTGATAGCTTTAAATTTTTCTACAATAACTTCATTAGGATAATCAATTCCAGATCCGTCAGCATTAAGGAATTTATGATTATGAAAATCTTCATTACGCTCAATACTTTTAGGTATAAAATTTCCTGTTCCTGTTATTTTTATAGCCATTTTTTTATTATTTGATATAACTAATTTACTAAACTAATTAATAAAATGAATTTACAGTCTTTTAAGTCTAAAAACCACTTATTTTTTTGATATTCTTAGTTTTAAATTGTTTTAGTACATAAACCATAAAAAAAGCATCCAATATTGGATGCTTTTTTGTGTTTGTATGTTTTAGGTTTACGCTTCCATGTACTCTTCAATAGGAGCGCAGCTACAAATTAAATTTCTATCGCCATAAGCTTCATTAACACGTCTTACTGTTGGCCAGAATTTATTGTCAGCAACAAATTCTAATGGAAATGCTGCTTTCTCTCTTGAGTAAGGAAATAACCATTCGTCAGAAGTTAGCATAGTCATAGTGTGAGGTGCATTTTTAAGTACGTTATTTGGCTCCTCTATCGATACTTCATCAACTTCTTTTCTAATAGAAATCATAGCGTCACAAAAACGATCCATTTCAGCTTTATTTTCACTTTCTGTTGGCTCAATCATCATAGTGCCGGCAACTGGGAAAGATACTGTAGGCGCGTGAAAACCATAATCCATTAATCGTTTTGCTATATCTACAACCTCAATACCATTTTCTTTAAAAGCACGACAATCAATAATCATTTCGTGAGCTGCGCGACCGTTTTCACCGACATATAAGGTTGGGTAATAACCTTCCAATCGTTCTTTAATATAGTTAGCATTTAAGATGGCAACTTCTGTAGATTGTCTCAATCCTTTTGCGCCTAACATTTTGATATAACCATAAGAAATAACGCAAGCTAATGCAGAACCAAAAGGTGCTGCCGATATAGCCGATATAGACTGATGACCACCAGTTTTAATGATAGCATTTCCTGGTAAAAATGGTACCAATTGCTCGGCAACACATATAGGGCCAACTCCTGGTCCACCACCACCGTGTGGTATGGCAAATGTTTTGTGTAAATTAAGATGACAAACATCAGCACCAATATTACCTGGATTAGTAACACCAACTTGAGCATTCATGTTGGCACCATCCATGTAGACTTGTCCACCATTGTCATGAATAATTTGAGTGATTTCTTTAATCGCAGACTCATAAACACCATGAGTTGATGGATATGTTACCATCAATGCTGCTAAATTATCTTTATGTAATTCAGCTTTCTCTCTTAGGTCGTCAACATCTATATTTCCATCTTCCGATGCTTTAGTTACAACTACTTTCATTCCGGCCATTACAGCACTCGCAGGATTAGTTCCGTGAGCAGAAGAAGGAATTAAGCAAATATTTCTGTGGTCATCTCCCCGAGAAAGATGATAAGCTCTAATAACCATCAATCCAGCAAACTCTCCTTGAGCACCAGAATTTGGTTGTAAAGATGTGCCTGAAAAACCTGTTATTTCAGTAAGTTGATTTTCTAATGCATTAAGCATTACTTTGTAACCAGCAGCTTGATATACCGGTGCAAATGGGTGCATATTGCCCCAATTACTCCAACTTAATGGTAACATTTCAGATGCTGCATTTAGTTTCATAGTACATGAACCTAAAGAAATCATAGAATGGTTTAATGCTAAATCTTTACGTTCTAAACGTTTGATGTAGCGCATCAACTCTGTCTCAGAATGGTACTTGTTAAATACATCATAAGTTAAAAACTCTGAGGTACGCCTTAATGTATCTGGAATAGTTTGAATTTCAGAAATCTCTTTAATTTTTGCTACTGTATTTCCTGAAACAACTTCAAAAATTTCAATAATTTTATTTAAATCACTAATTGTTGTTGTTTCATTGACAGCGATTGTGACTGTATTTGTGTCTGGATAATGAAAGTTAACTTCTCTTTTTTCAGCTTCATACTTTGTTTTGACAGCATCAGCTTTGATTTGAAGCGTATCAAAATAATGTGAATTAACTTGTTCTAAACCTAAATCAACTAAGGAGCTTGCTAAAGTTGAAGCAGAATTTGTAACCTTATTAGCAATAAATTCTAATCCTTTAGGTCCATGATATACAGCATACATTCCTGCCATTACAGCCAATAAAACTTGTGCTGTACAAATATTAGATGTTGCTTTATCTCTTTTAATATGCTGTTCGCGAGTTTGGAGTGCCATACGTAATGCGCGATTTTCATCTAAATCTTTGGTAACACCAATGATACGTCCAGGAACATCTCGTTTATATTTTTCTTTTGTAGCAAAATAGGCAGCGTGTGGACCACCATAGCCCATTGGTATTCCAAAACGTTGCGTTGTACCAACAACGACATCTGCCCCAAATTTACCTGGTGCTTCAAGTTTAATTAGGCTTAAAATATCTGCAGCAACAGCAACTTTGATATTGTATTCATTAGCCTCTTTTATGAATGATTTTATGTCTGTTATCTGACCATTTTTCCCTGGGTATTGTAATAAAGCACCAAAATATTCTTCTGACAAATTAAATTCCGCTTCATTACCTATTACCAATTCAATACCAATAGGAGTAGCTCTTGTTTCTAATAAATCAATGGTTTGTGGTAATACTAAATCTGATACAAAGAATTTATTAACACCTGCCTTTTTCTGAGCTCGTTCTCTAACTGCAAATAATAAACTCATAGCCTCGGCAGCAGCTGTACTCTCGTCTAGTAGTGAAGCATTAGCTATTTCCATACCTGTTAAGTCTATTACCATTGTCTGGTAATTAAGCAAAGCTTCTAAACGTCCTTGTGCAATTTCTGCTTGATATGGCGTATAAGCAGTATACCATCCGGGGTTTTCTAAAATATTTCGTTGGATTACAGCAGGTAAGTTTGAAGGGTGATATCCTAAACCGATATAAGATTTAAAAACTTTATTCAGTTTTGACAATTCATAGATATGATTTAGGTACTCTTGTTCACTCATAGCAGCTTCTAAGTCTAAATCTTTCTCAAGTCTAATGTCTGCCGGTACAGTTTCTGAAACTAACTGCTCAATACTAGTAACACCAATGGTGTTTAACATGGCTTTTTGCTCTAGTGGGCTTGGGCCAATATGACGTAATGCAAAAGATGTTGTGTCCATTCTTTTTCGTAGCTTTTTTTTGATATGCAAAAATACGCAATATGCTCTTTTTTTTAGTTAACGAATACTAAAGTTTTTAACCGAAACTATACGTTATTAACACTTTAGTTATTTTTACGTTGTGAAGGTGTTAAAGGCTATTTTTAATTTTTATATAAACAGCAGTGTTCATGTAGCATTAGCCGTTTATTCTATGACTTGGGTTACAATTATTCAGTTTGAATTGTCTTATGATACAAATGCACTTTATTTTATACTATTAGCATCAATTTCAGGCTATAACTTTGTTAAGTACTTTGGTTTAACAAAATTTCATCATCGGAGTTTGGCTAATTGGCTGAGGGTTATTCAAGTTTTCTCTGCTATTGCTTTTATTTTGATGAGTTATTATTTTTTTCAACTTAAATCAAATACTTGTATTCTAATTTTAGTGCTTGGTTTAGTTACATTCTTATATGCAATACCTCTAATTCCAAAAAAGTATTTGTTTGATGAGCATCAAAATCTACGAGAAGTTGGTGGAGTTAAAGTTTATATTATTGGTTTGGTATGGAGTTTAGTTACGGTTTTGATTCCGCTATTAAATGCTGAAGTAGAGTTTTCTACTGATGTCGTAATAACAGTTTTTCAAAGATTTTGTTTGGTTATCGCTTTAATGATACCTTTTGAAATAAGAGACTTGAAATATGATAGCTTGAAACTATCAACAATACCTCAAAAGATAGGCTTAAAAAAAACCAAAATAATAGGAATGTTATTATTATTGGTTTTTCTGTTTTTAGAATTTTATAAAAATGAATTAATTTATGGTTCTGTAATTTCTGCTCTAATAATTACATTTTTAATGTTTTTATTTTTAATTTTTTCTTCTGAGAAGCAATCTAAATATTACAGTGCTTTTTGGGTAGAATCTTTGCCAATTATTTGGCTTGTAATTCTACTTTTAATTACTTAACTCTTTTTCAAATGATTGTTTTATTTTTTTTAGTTCACTATCGTCTAAACAATCTATTTTAGAATTATTAATTACGTCTGTTAACTTATTATTCTTTTTAGTGTAAGCTCTAGTCACCTTACACCAACACAATCTAATTCCTAGTTTTACACGTTCCCATCCAGTAGCTTCACCATACTGACTTTTGTCGCAGATGTTATGTGCTTCTTCGCAGCTTATAAATAAAATACTCTTTTTCATTTTTTAAACCAATTTTCTTCCAAGCAACTAGCCAAAGCTGTTCTTGCACGATGGATTAAAACCCAAAGATTAGACGCAGTAATATTTAATTCATTACAAATGGCTTCAGTTTCATGATTTAATAAGGTTTTCATTTTAAAAACCTTAGCTTGTTTTTCAGGTAACTTACTTAAGCAGTCGTATATAGCTAATCCTAGTTCAGTGTTTTCAATAGTATCCTCTGCTGTTTTATCATAAGGATCAGCAACACGTTCTTCTAGCCAATCGCCTTCAGTTTCAGAATCACTACTGTATGACATGCGTACTTCGGCCTTACCTTTGTTAGAGTTTGTCTTTCTGTAATGATCGATAATTTTTCTTTTGAGTATAGCTACTAACCAAGTGCGTTCAGTAGCCTCACCCTTAAAATTAGACATAGATTTAAGTCCTGCTAAGAAGGTTTCTGAAACTAAATCCTGAGCTATTTCTCTATCACTCACACGAGTAATCGTATAATTAAAGAGATAATCTGAATATAGCTTAATCCAATCGTTAGGATTTATTTTATGTTTTGCCATTAATTTGGACCTAAATTTAGAAGAATAAAAATAGGGTAAAAAAATGAGAAATATATTATGACTTTAACACCGACTGTATTGCTGTCTCAAGATTATTAAACTTAAAATTAAAATCTACTTCAAGAAGCTTTTTTGGTATTATTTGTTTACCTATTTCAATAACCCAGAACGTCTTAATAGCGCTTCGGGTTTCGGTTCTTGACCTCTAAAACGTTTATACAAAGTCATAGGATTCTCTGTACCACCTTGTGATAATACAAATGCTTTAAATTTATTGGCAACCGTTTTATTAAAAATACCTTCTTCTTTAAAGTATTCAAAAGCATCAGCGTCTAATACTTCTGCCCATTTGTAACTGTAATAACCAGAGGAGTAACCACCTTGAAAGATATGGGCAAAAGCTGTACTCATACAATTTTCTTTCACTTCAGGATAAAGGTTTGTCCCAGCAAATGCTTTGGTCTCAAAATCTTTTACAGAAGTTATAGTCTGTGGTAATTCGTTTGCGTGCCATGCCATATCAAGCATGCCAAAACTTAATTGACGTAATGTTTGCATACCTTCATGGAATGTTGCTGAGGTTTTAATTTTTTCAATGAGTTCCATTGGTATAATCTCGCCAGTTTTATAATGTGTGGCAAATAATTTTAATGTTTCCTCTTCATAGCACCAGTTCTCAAGTATTTGACTTGGTAACTCAACAAAATCCCAATACACACTAGTGCCTGATAGGCTAGGATAGGTTGTGTTGGCTAGCATGCCATGTAAGGCATGTCCAAACTCATGAAACAATGTTGTTACTTCATTAAAGGTTAAGAGTGAAGGTTTACTTTTTGTAGGTTTTGTAAAGTTGCAAACAATAGATATGTGAGGACGATGATTCTGACCTTCTTTAATCATTTGAGGTTTGAATGATGTCATCCAAGCACCGTTTCTTTTGCCGGATCTTGGGAAAAAGTCAGCATAAAAAATAGAAACCAAATCTCCTGAATCATCTATAATCTTGTAGGTTAAGACATCTTCGTGATATTTGTCGATAGTATTAATTTCTTCAAAATGTAAACCAAATAATTTTTTTGCAACAGTAAATGCACCATTAATTACATTCTCTAATTTGAAATAAGGTTTCAATTGCTCATCATCTAAGCTATATAGTTCTTTCTTTAACTTTTCAGAATAATATCCAGAATCCCATTTTTGTAATTGCTCAATACCATCTAAATCTTTTGCGAATTTTTCGAGGTTTTGAAACTCTTTTTCTGATGCTGGTTTAGCTTTATCTAACAATTCTTTTAGGAAATTATGAACATTATCTGGTGTTTTAGCCATACGTTCTTCCAAAACAAAATGTGCATGTGATTTGTAACCTAATAATTGCGCACGTTTATGTCTGAGATTAGCGATTTTAAGAATAATATTTTGATTGTCTAATTCATCACCTTTAAATCCTTTACTACCAAAAGCTTTTGAGAGTTTTTCTCGTAATTGACGACTATCGACATAAGTCATAAACGGCATATAACTTGGGTAATCCAGAGTAATTAGCCATCCATCTTTGCCTTTATTTTCTGCTAATTGTTTAGCAGCCTCTTTTGCGCCATCTGGCATACCAGATAAATCTTCTTCATCAGTAAGAAGCATTTCGAATTTGTTTGTTTCAGCCAGAATATGCTCGCCAAATTTTAATTTTAGTTGACTTAATTCTTTATCAATCTCACGTAATTTTTCCTTTTTATCTTCAGCTAAATTGGCACCGTTTCTTGAAAAACTCTTATATTTTTTATCAAGAAGTGTTTCTTGTTCAGTCGTTAATTCTAGTTCAGGTTTTTGTTCGTAGACTGCTTTAACGCGTTTAAATAACTCCTCATTCAGCATAATATCATTACTAAACTCAGATAATAGTGGCGAAACCTCTTGAGCTGTTTTTTGTATAGCATCATCAGTTTCAGCAGAATTGAGGTTAAAAAATATACTTGAAATTCTATCTAATTCCTCACCTGAATAATCTAAAGCTTCAATCGTGTTTTCAAATGAAGCTACCTCGGAATTATTTACAATAGCATTAATTTCAGATTTTGCTTTCTCTATAGCAACTTTAAAAGCTGGTAAAAAATCCTCTGTTTTAATTTTAGAAAATGGAGCAGTATTGTATGTTGTGTTGAAGTATTTATTAAGAATGCTCATAAATATGTATTTGAATGTAGGTCTACTATGAAACTCTATTTCAAGTCTTTAGCAGAATCTATAACTTTAGCTTTTAAACCCTCTTTATAGACTTGAACTTTATCTAGCACACATTTGTCACTAATACCTAAAATTTGAGCAGCTAAAATGCCTGCGTTTTTTGCGCCATTAAGTGCAACAGTAGCTACAGGAACACCACCAGGCATTTGTAAAATAGATAACACAGAATCCCAACCATCAATAGAGTTACTGCTTTTTACAGGAACACCTATAACTGGTAATGGAGATAGAGAGGCAATCATGCCAGGTAAATGTGCTGCACCACCTGCACCAGCTATTATTACTTTAATATCTCGATTATGTGCATTTTTACCATAGTCGAATAATTTTTCTGGTGTCCGATGCGCTGAGACAATGTCAACTTCTACTTCGATATCAAAACCTTTTAAAATTTCAATGGCATCTTGCATTACTGGCAAGTCGCTTTTGCTACCCATTATTACGCCTACTTTACTCATAATTATTTACTTATTACTTGTATGGTTTCTTTCACTTCCTGAGCTATAGCTCTTGCTTTATCAATATCTTTGTCTGTAATAGTAACATGCCCCATTTTACGAAATGGTCTAGTTTGTTTTTTCCCGTAAATGTGCGGTGTCACACCATCCATAGCCATTATTTTTTCTATGTTTTTATAAAGGACATCTCCGGTATGATTTTCTGCACCGACCAAATTTACCATAACTCCAGCAACTTTGCTTTCGGTTTTGCCTAAAGGTAAATTCAGTATTGCTCTAATTTGCTGTTCAAATTGACAAGTAAAACTACCTTCTATACTTAGGTGTCCAGAATTGTGAGGTCTTGGTGCTACTTCATTGACCAATACATCATCTTCATTAGTTAAAAACATTTCTACAGCCAACAGACCTACATGTTTGTATGTATTTGCAACTTTTAGAGCTAATGCTTCGGCTTTTTTTGTAATGTGTTCTGTTAAACGTGCCGGGCACAATACATATTCTACTTGATTGGCTTCTGGATGAAATTCCATTTCAACTGTAGGATATGTCTTTATCTCTCCACTTTCATTACGAGCAACAATAACAGCTAATTCATTTTTAAACGGAATTAAGTCTTCTGCAATACATTCTACGTTGGGTAAGTTATCTAAATCAGAAATATTGCGTACTACCTTTACACCTTGACCATCATAACCAAAACGAGAACTTTTCCATACAAACGGGAGGCTTAAACCACCATGGTCTATGGCATCTTTTATTTCTGATGTGTATGCAAATCTTGAAAATGGGGCAGTAGGTATTCCATTGTCGACATAAAATAACTTTTGAGTTGCTTTGTTCTGAATGGTGCGTATTGTTTTTGAAGATGGAAATACTTTTTTACCTTCATCTTCCAAAGTCTCCAATGCGTCAACATTAATATTTTCAATTTCAAAAGTCAATACATCTACGCTTCTTCCAAATTCTAAAACAGTGTTGTAGTCTAAAATATCACCAGTTACAAATTCATCACATGCTAATCGCGATGGGGCGTCTTTAGAAGAGTCAATTACTTTAGTCGTAATGTCAAATTTTCTTGTAGTGTAAAGCATCATTTTGCCTAATTGCCCACCGCCTAAAATACCAAGTTTAAAATTTGAAGAGAAATAGCTCATATTCTTTATTTCAATATAATAAAAACCTATAGTTTTAATTGAAAATTGAAAGACAAAAATACATTAATTATAGAAGAATATTCTAAAATTGGAAACCAAAAATCGGCTAACGTTAATCATTTGATTATCTTTGCCTTCTTAAAATTAAAACATGTTAGTTAAGCTTCAGGACTTATACTTTAAACCTTTTATTTCAGAAGAGAAAATACAAGATGCTGTTAAGCAAATGGTAGATAAGGTTGCGGAGGACTTAAAGGGCGAGATGCCTATTTTTGTTGGGATACTTAACGGGTCTTTTATGTTTGTCAGCGACTTTGTTAAAAAGTATCCACATCCTTGCGAAGTAACATTCATTAAGTTAGCATCTTATGATGGGGTTAAATCGACAGATGATATTCAACGATTAATTGGATTGACTCAAGATTTGACAGGAAGAACAGTGGTTATTCTCGAAGACATCATAGATTCAGGTAACACACTTGCAGAAGTACATCGCATTTTTAAAAATGAAAAAGTAAAACATCTAATTATAGCAACTCTTTTTTACAAGCCAGAAGCTTACAAAAAAGATTTCAAACTACACTATGTTGGATTAGAAATACCTAACAAATTTATTGTTGGCTATGGCTTAGATTATAACGGTTTAGGTAGAGATTTACCAGCAGTATATCAATTAAAAACTACACAACACATGATTAACATTGTATTATTTGGTCCTCCAGGTGCAGGCAAAGGTACACAGGCAAATTTCTTAAAGGACAAGTATAATTTGGTTCATATTTCTACAGGAGATGTATTTAGGTATAACATTAAAAACGAAACTGCATTAGGAACTTTAGCAAAGTCTTACATGGATAAAGGCCAGTTAGTTCCTGATGAAGTAACTATAGATATGCTAAATGCAGAAGTAGAGAAAAATGCTGATGCTAATGGTTTTATATTCGATGGTTTTCCTAGAACACATAAGCAAGCAGAAGTTTTAGATGCACTCATGGATTCAAAGGATTCTCAAATTAATGCTATGGTAGCATTAGAAGTTGATGATGAAATATTGGTTGGTCGTTTACTAGTAAGAGGTAAAACAAGTGGAAGACCTGACGATGCTGATGAAAGTATTATCCGCAATCGTATCAAAGAATATTACGATAAAACAGCAATATTAAAAGATTATTATTCTGCTCAAGGTAAATACTATGGTGTCGATGGTGTCGGCTCAATAGAAGAAATTACTCAGCGCTTAAGTACTGTTTTAGATAAATTATAATCTTGATCGAGTTTAAATTTTCATTTTAAACTTTTTCATTTTAAATTCAAAAAATGACAGAAGGTAACTTCGTTGACTATGTAAAAATGCATGTCTCCTCTGGTAATGGTGGTAAAGGCTCTGCACATTTGCATCGTGAAAAATATATACAAAAAGGTGGTCCAGATGGTGGTGACGGTGGAAGAGGCGGTCATGTCATTGTAAGAGGTAACTCTAATCTTTGGACACTTTTACATCTTAAATTTAAAAGGCATATAAGAGCAGGTCATGGGTCACATGGTAGTTCAGGAAGAAGTACAGGTGCTGATGGAGAGGATATGTATCTTGATGTCCCTCTTGGAACAATTATAAGAGATACAGAATCTAATGATATTCTTTTTGAAATAACCGAAGAAGGCGAAGAAAGAATTGTTGCCGAAGGTGGAAAAGGCGGTCGAGGAAATTGGCATTTTAAAAGTTCTACAAATCAAACTCCACGTTATGCTCAGCCAGGAATTCCTTTAGAGGAGAAGCATATTACTTTAGAACTAAAAGTACTCGCAGACGTTGGTTTGGTTGGCTTTCCAAATGCCGGAAAATCTACATTATTATCAGTAATGACCTCTGCTAAACCAAAAATTGCAGATTACGAGTTTACGACATTGAAACCTAATTTAGGTATCGTTGAGTATCGTGATTTTAAATCATTTGTAATGGCAGACATTCCTGGTATTATTGAAGGTGCTGCAGAAGGTAAAGGACTAGGTTATTATTTTTTAAGACATATAGAGCGTAATTCTATTTTATTGTTTTTAGTACCTGCAGACGCAGATGACATTGTAAAACAATACGAAGTTTTATTAGACGAATTAAGGAGATACAATCCTCAAATGTTAGATAAGGAACGTTTTCTTTTGGTGTCAAAATCGGACCTTTTAGATGATGAGCTAAAAGCCGAAATGAAAGTAGAATTAGATGAAGGACTTAATATAGAATACATGTTTATGTCTTCGGTTGCGCATCAAGGTATCCAAGAATTAAAGGATAAACTCTGGAAGATTCTTAACGACTAATTTTCACTAACTCAATAGTTAAAATCTAAAATCTAGTTTCAATTTTTTGTATCTTTAAAAGAAAAAAATGAAACTGCTAAGATTATTTGCAATACTACTTTTATTCACGTCTTGTGGTGCTTTTGTAGATTATGATTTCGAAAAGAGCACAGACTTTTCACAATACAAAACGTATAATTATTATTCAGATATAAAGTCAGGTTTTAATCAATTAGACGAAAAGCGACTTCTTCGAGCCATAGAGGCAAAGCTCCAATCTATGGGTTTAGAAAAGTCTGAAACACCAAGTTTTTATATAGATATTCAATCTGCTGAAGTAACTCTAAATTCTAATAGTAGTATTGGTGTTGGTATTGGCGGTACTGGTAGAAATGTTGGTGGTGGCGTATCATTAGGCATTCCTGTTGGTGGAAACAGAGTTACCAGAGAAATTAGTATTGAGTTTGTAGACGATTCCAAAAATGGAGTGTTTTGGCAAGCAGTAACAACTATTTCTAATTATGGCAACACACCAGAAAAGAGAGAGGCTTCTTTTGTGAAAATGATAAACAAGGTGTTTAGTAAATATCCACCAAAAGTAGATTAAATCCTAGTCAATTATAACCCTAATCCCTTCAGAATGGCTACTAAATTCCGGTGCGTACATGGACTGAATAGTTGTAATTCCGTTACTCAT